>Ga0214917_10000430_pt1 | contig 54589 bp, 71 predicted proteins | sample LL_1208_BB_MetaG_FD_177983 | JGI IMG/M metagenome (GOLD analysis project Ga0214917, IMG submission 177983) | Freshwater microbial communities from Lake Lanier, Atlanta, Georgia, United States - LL_1208_BB | ecosystem: Environmental > Aquatic > Freshwater > Lake | place: USA: Georgia | collected... | reverse complement strand
ACGGCTACGGCAACGGCTACGGCAACGGCAACGGCTACGGCTACGGCTACGGCAACGGCTACGGCAACGGCAACGGCTACGGCTACGGCTACGGCTACGGCGACGGCGACGGCTACGGCGACGGCGACGGCGACGGCGACGGCGACGGCGACGGCTACTGATGTCGTGTGAATGAATTAATCAAATACAATAAGCTCAACACAAGGAAACATATCTATGCGTGCAGAACTTCTCAAGGGAACGCTCAAGGCTCTCTTCCCCATCCAGCGTACCGTGATCATCGTCGGCCCTCCGGGCGGCGGCAAGACCACCATCGTCAACGAGGTGGCCGAAGAGCTTGGTGTTCCTGTGATCCTGCGCAATCCTGCGCTCACTCCGGTCGAGGACTTCGGTGCCCCTGACATGCTGGCACAGGGCAAGGCCTTCGGCTACAAGATGCCTGACTGGTTTCCCTACAAGGGCAAGCCGGGTACTGAACGTGGCGGCATCCTGCTGTTCGATGACCGCACTCAAGCCAGCCCCGACCACCAGAAGGCTATCGCTCACATCTGTCAGGCTCGTGACCTGCACGGCGTACCTCTGGCTGATGGCTGGCAGATTGTCTCCACTGGCAATCGTCAGGCTGACAGGGCCGGTGCTGTCCGCACTCTGAGCCATCTCGCCAACCGCGAGACTACCTTGGAGTTCGAGACCGACCTCAACGACAGCACCAAGTGGATGATCGACCACAACGTGAAGCCCGAGGTTGTCAGCTTCCTGCGGTTCCGGCCCGGTCTGCTGCATGACTTCGATCCGCAGCGTGTCAGCAACCCGACGCCCCGTTCGTGGGTTGAGGGTATCTCTGACATCCTCGGTGTGGTGCCTGCCGAAGCTGAGTACGAGTGCTTCAAGGGTGCCATCGGTGAGGGTGCAGCGGCAGAGTTCGTTGGTTTCATGCGGATTTTCCGCAAGCTGCCCAACCCTGACGCCATCCTGATGAACCCCAACACTGCTGACGTGCCGACCGATCCGGCTACGCTCTACGCTCTGTCTGGTGCGCTCTCTCACCGTGCTACTGACGGTAACTTTGAGCGTGTCTGCACCTACAGTGAGCGGATGCCGCCCGAGTTCAGCGTTCTGACCATCTCCTCGGCGGTGCGCAAGAACCCTGACCTGTGCAACACGCAAGCGTTCACGAAGTGGAGCATCGAGCACCAAGATGTACTTTTCTGAGGTCGGTCCACTGGAAATCAGTGAGGCCAAGGCGTGGCTGGCGTTTCTGATAGAGCGCCAGCCTCACAAACGGATAGAACTGATGCACCGACGCAGTCAGATAGACGCAAGCAAAGCAGCACGGCGCGCTGCTCTTGCCCGGCTTGATGAACTGGCGATGCAGTACCCCACCGACTACCTCGTGTTCAAGACACAGCGTAGACTGATGGGAAAACAATAACTTAGCGGAGTAACTGACATGACTATGATGCTGAATGACCGTGCCCTTCTCGTGTCCCTGTCGATCTCGCAGTGGACTGCCCGCAAACTGGACAAGAGGGCGACCAAGGAAGTGGCTGACAACAATCGTGCCAGCACCAGTGCTGGCCGCTACAACAAGTCTCTGCTTCCTCTCAATGACTTGCTGGCTCATGTCCACCAGAAGACCGGCGTGATCCGTGAGAAGTTCGCCAAGAACACCCTGCCTTGGGGCATCGACGGCACCCGCATCCTGCCGAGTGCCAACTACCTGTCCTTCATGCAGGATTTCCGCAAGGAGAAGGGCGAGTGGCAGTCCCTCGTGACCATGTTCATCGACAACTACGACGACCTCGTGGACGAGGCCAAGCGGTGGCTCGGTGATCTCTACGATGCTGCCGACTACCCCGACAAGCACAAGGTGGCTGACAAGTTCGCCATGGACATGGGGATTTTCCCCGTGCCGACCAATGACTTCCGTGTGGAGTTGTCCAGCGATGAACTGGCACGCCTTCAGGAGGACATGGAAGGGCGCATGGCAACCATCCAGCAGGAAGCAATGAACGACTGCTGGCACCGGCTCTACAAGCACGTCCAGCACATCACCGAGAAGCTGGCCGATCCCAAGGGTATCTTCCGCGACAGCATGTTGGACAATGCGCAAGAGACCTGTGACCTGCTGTCACGCCTCAACATCGCTGACGATCCCAACCTCGAAGCCATGCGCCGTGAGGTCGAGGCCAAGCTGATCAACCACCACCCCGACAGCCTGCGCAATGACCCTGACCTGCGTCAGGATACCGCAGCCGAAGCACGTAAGATCATGGACCTGATGTCAAGCTACATGGGAGCACAGTGATGCCGGCAGGTAACAAGAAGGGTGAGGCACCCAAGTACCGCAACGTCACCGTCGATGCCGATCTGGTGGAGGCAATCCACCAGAAGGCCGACGAACTGGAGTCGCAGTTTGGATTTCGCCCAACGGTATCGCAGACAATCCGCTACCTCTTGAAGAAGGGATGATACAATGACTGACACCAACAAGCATATGCAGATATTTCTGGCAGTCGGTCAGTGCGCTGACCACGATGCAACGTACTACTATACGTTCACTGACCCAGATCAGGCCATCGAGTTCGTTGACCGGGCAGTGGGACACAAGGACGATGCCGTCACCGGCTGGACCATCGTGACACTGACCGCACAGAATGCGGACGAAGCATACAAACAACACCGTGACTGGGTCGAGGGATAAGGGAGGCGTAGTGATGCGTTTGCAAATTAGGGACAATGAGGACGGAGACCCGGTCTACACGTTTATATCTGACACTCCGGTCTACAAATTTGTGTTGGATGTCGATGGTCTAGATGAGATCGTACTCACAGAACTTTGGATGTGGGGGATAGACCCTAGCACCAAACCGCACGTCAGGGACGCGATCCGAACAGTAGTCAATGATATATACTTCGAGCGTTGTGCTCTCGAATCCACCGATTACTTCAAAGCGTTCGATGCAGCCGCTGCGGCACTCGCAGCAAAGGAGAACGACAATGACTGACACCAACAAGCTGATGCGCCGCCTGTCCAAGGCCAAGACCAGCCTGATCCTTGAGTCGCCGTTCATCGGCACCATCACGCTCAACATGCCGTTCGAGTTGTCTGACTCGGTTCCCACTGCGGCGACCAACGGCAAGCGTGTGGTGTTCAACCCGGCATTCATCGACCCGCTGACTGATGAGGAACTCAAGTTCCTCGTTGCTCACGAGGTGTTCCACCCCATGATGGAACACAACTACCGCCGTGGTGAGCGCAACCCCCGCAAGTGGAACCGTGCCTGCGACTACGTGATCAACGAGCTTCTGGTGCAGGAAGGTATCGGCAAGATGCCCGAGGGTGGGCTGCAAAGCACCAGCATTTATCAGGCTGGCAATGGCACCAGTGACGGCATCTTCAGCATCCTCGAAGATCAGCCCGGTGACGACGGCAGTGGCGGCTACGCCGATGGCAACGGTCCCTTCGATGACTGCGAGGATGCTGAGGGCAACGCAGCAGAGCAGGCTCAGGCTCAGGCCGAGATGAAAATCAAGGTGGCTCAGGCTGCGCAGGCAGCCAAGATGATGGGCAAACTGTCTGCCAACATGCAGAGACTTGTCGATGAGGTGCTGCAACCTAAGGTCGATTGGCGTGAGGTGCTGCAACGGTTCATCGAGAAGGCTCGTACTGACCAGCGTACCTACGCTCGGCCCAGCCGTATCTTCGCAGCACAGGGTCTCTACCTGCCCAGCGTGACAGGTGAGCGGATGGGTGAACTGCTCTTCGCAGTGGACTGCTCTGGCTCCATCGACCAGCACACCCTGAACCAGTTCGCTGCCGAGATCAGGACGGTCAAGGACGACTGCCTACCGGCACGTATCCATGTGGTCTACTTCGACAGCACTGTCTCCCACTACGAGAGCTACGCTGCGGAGGACGATCTCGATATCCGCCCACATGGTGGTGGCGGTACGGCATTCAGCCCGGTGTTCCGCTACGCTGAAGAGCATGACATCGACCCGGTTGCCTGCGTGTTTCTGACTGACCTGTACTGCCACGATTTCGGTGACGCACCGGACTACCCGGTGCTGTGGGTTTCCAACGGCGCTGACAGCGCCCCCTTTGGAGAAGTGGTGATGATGGCATGAGTGATGAGATCGAAGACCGGATCGAAGACCTGACCGGGGAGATGGGTCATGCCTGCTCTGGCTACGACCTGAGTACGGTGCTGACCGCACTGACGTATCTGACTGCGGATGCCTGCATCCAATCCGGGCTTGGCGAGGACGTGTTCCTCGCTGAGTTCACCAAGAGTCTACTCGAAACAATCCAGAACCTAAAGGACCACGACAATGGCAACTGTACGCATCACTAAGGAACTGACCGAGGATATCCTCCGCAACGCCAAGAACAAGTTCGGTGACGCCATCCGCAAGGCCGAAGAGGCCAAGCCCGAGGACAAGTGGGGTGACTACATCTACGACAAGCTGTTTGGTAAGTACTACCACACCATGAAGGAACTTCCGCAGTCCTTCTTCAAATACTACCCGCACATCGTCATCGTTTCTGTCGGCGGCATCCACATCAACAAGCAGTTCACCCTCAGCGAGGCCAAACCTTTCCCGACGGAACTGCCTGATGGCATGAGCAGAGACGTTGCCCAGCGTGAGTGGAATTGGCAGTACCGCCTCGGTAATGACCTGATGTGGGGAGAACTCTACGCCGAGGTCATGCGCTGGCACGACAAGTTGCTCCGACTCAAGGACCAGCAGCGGCTGTTCTCTGAGGGTGTCAGCACTGTGTTGGGCAACTTCTCAACGCTTGCACCGGCACTGAAGGAGTGGCCCCCGCTCTGGGAACTGGTGCCTGAACCCGTCAAGGAGCGGCACAAGGAGATCACCGTGAAGGAGAAGAAGGAGAAGCCCAGCGTGGACAAGAACACACTCGGCAGGCTGACGGGTGCCATGACTGCGGTCAAACTCGGAGGACTGTGATGGACCTGCCACGCAAGTGGCCGGGACGTGTCAAGGTGAGGCAAGCCCTCACCCTGATGCGCCTGCTAGGTAAGTGGGAGTCGTGGACTGATGAGTACGCTAAGTCCAGCAAGCGACACCAGAAGACGCGGTACTGGCTGTTCCGCGAGACGTATTACTGGGTCATGTATGGGACAGACCCTGACCACCCCAAAGTGAAGAGGATAGGACGATGACAATGGCACAGACAGAGATGTTTGAGGAAGTTGAGCAGGTTAGTGTGCAGGATATGAACATCATCGACGCCGTGCTTGACGAGCGCGGCTCACGCTATGGGAAGTTTGAAAACCACGCACGGGTAACACAGAATATTAAGTCTGCAATGGCTGATAGCCCCAACTGGAACACACTGCGGGTGGACACCCGCGAGGCTCTTGAGATGGTGGCGCATAAGGTCGGGCGGATACTAAACGGTGATCCTGAATATGCTGACAATGTTATTGACATCATAGGATACATGCAGCTAGTCCTTGACCGTATGCAAGGGAGACAGGAACGTGGACTCAAGGCGGAAGTGGAAGAACCCAGCCGGGACTAGAACATATTACGCGTGGCGGTCTATGCACGCAAGGTGTAGAGATCAGGGCAACCCGCATTATGGCGGTCGGGGTATAGTTGTATGCCCAGAGTGGGTAAGCTACGATAGGTTCTATGAAGATATGGGAGAGTGTCCGGTTGGACACTCTCTTGATCGCACGGATAACGACGCGGGATATGCGCCGACTAACTGTCGCTGGGTCACCATACGAGCGCAACTCAATAACCAACGGCGCAATAGGCGGATCACCTATAAGGGGAAGACGCAAACGCTTGCGCAGTGGGCCGAAGAACTCGGTGTCAGACTTGATACACTGTCTAAGCGCCTATCTCGGCTGCCCATAGAGGGTGCAATGCAACCGGGTACTATACGCCCCCCGTGGCGGCACGGTACTCGATATGGGTATGAAACTGGGTGTCGGTGCGACGACTGTCGGATAGCACATAATAAACGAATGAGAGAATATCGGGTAAAAATGGAGGGTAAGGTACGATGAAAGAGGTCTATGAGATTCGCACGGTCCGGGGCACACCAGTGTTCCGGGCTGACACCCTCGACGGTGCCAAGCGGGAGATCGAACGCGCACGTAAACGTGTCGGTATGAACTTCTTCCTCTACAAAATCATCACGACCGAGGAGGAAGTGCTTTACTAGGGTGTAAAGTGTAGATATACCCTCAAACTAGGAGTAACGATGATGATCCACCTGACAACACGCGAGCACGACGTCATGCGGCTGGTCTGCGAAGGCCTCGCCGTCCGCGCAGCCCTCGACCCAGCAGCTATTGTGGAAGGAATGGAGTGATGGCGCAGATTATAGACTTTGACGGCGCGCGGCTCGCCCCGCTGCTTGTGCGTTCAATCACCAGCTTCCTCAACGATCGGCCAGACAGCGACTACCAGCGCGGATACCTTGCTGCCTTGTTGTGGGCCTACCGCGAAGGTTTGGGCCGTGGCGCTGATGACGCGCGAATTGCCGCTGCCGAAAAGATGCTCCGTTCCGCCGCCCTCTCCGACCTGATCGCAGGGGATGCTCATTTGATTGACACGGTGGGCGACAGCGATGGAGACGACGGTGCCTGACGCCCTGCGCAACTGGCTCTGGGCCAACTTCGGCTGGGACATCTACGACTGGCACCCTGAAGACGTGAGGTTCTGACATGCGCCGCCCCACGTACCCCCTCGGCCAGATGGCAGTGGGCGAAACCTTCACCATGGCGGCGCTAACACACGCCGACCGCAAGCGGATTGCGCGCAACGTTAGTCAGTACGGGATGAGAAACAACAAGGGCTTTCGCTGTAAGACAGATAAGGCTACACTCGTTATGACAGTAACACGGGTACGGTAGAGGGGAACAGCAGTGGACATCTATACGATTGACTTCGAGACCTACTATGACCGGGACTACAGCCTATCGAAGATAACGACAGAGATGTATGTGCGTGATGAACGCTTCGAGGTTATCCTTGTCGGTATCAAGAAGAACAACGGGCCGGTGAAGTGGATACCCAAGCCCATGATCCACTTCTTCCTCAAGGCCATCGACTTCTCCAAGGCAGCCATCCTCTGCCACAACACTGCGTTCGATGGGGCTATCCTCTCATGGCACTACGGCGTGAAGCCCAAGCTGTGGCTGGATACCCTGTCGATGGCGCGCCCTCTTCACAACGTGTCTGTGGGCGGCAGCCTCAAGGCGCTGGTGCAGTACTACAAGCTGGGGGCCAAGGGCGACGAGGTTATCAATGCGCTCGGTAAACGGTATGCAGACTTCTCCAAGGAAGAACTGAGCCGCTACGCGGACTACTGCGTCAATGACGTAGAGTTGACCTACAAACTCTGGCTCAAGATGAAGGTCGAGTTCCCGCAGGAGGAACTGCTGGTTATCGACCAGACCCTGCGCATGTACACCGAACCCAAGATTGAACTGGACCGTGGCCTGCTGCTCCAGCACCTGACTGAAGTACGCTCGTCCAAGGAGAAGCTGCTCGATCTGGTGGTTGAAGCATTGAACGACGGCGTGGCTGAAGGCGTTGGGCGTGAGGCGCTTAAGCCTGTGCTGATGAGCAACCCCCAGATGGCATCCCTGCTTGAGAAACTTGGTGTGGAACCCCCGACCAAGGTGAGCGTCAAGACAAGCAAGGTTGCCTTCGCTTTCAGCAAGACGGATAAGGCATTCACTGATCTGTTGGAGCATCCTGACGAGCGTGTCCGCGCTGCGGTCGAGGCCCGCCTCGGTGTGAAGTCCACCCTTGAGGAGACCCGGACCCTTGCATTCCTCGGGATCGGTGAGCGCGGGGCGCTGCCCATCATGCTCAACTACTATGGCGCGCACACTGGCAGGTTCTCAGGCGGCGACAAGGTCAACCTTCAGAACCTACCCAGTCGTGGTAACACCACGATCCGGCGCGCACTCAAGGCACCGGAAGGTTATGAGCTTATCGCTTGCGACTCCAGCCAGATCGAAGCGCGCACTGTGGCATGGCTCGCAGGGCAGGACGATCTGGTGCAAGCGTTCCGTGAGGGACGAGATGTGTACTCCGAGTTCGCCACTGAGGTGTACGGCAGGACCATCACCAAGGCAGACTACACTGAGAGGTTTGTGGGTAAGACCTGCATCCTTGGACTGGGCTACGGCATGGGGGCAGAGAAGTTCCGCCGCACTCTGGCACTCGCCAAGATTGAGATTGATGAGTTCGAAGCCGAGCGTATCGTGCGCCTCTACCGCCAGAAGTACTACAAGATCGTCCAACTCTGGCAGGTATGTGGTACTGTCCTGACCAACATGACGCAGGGTCGGGGAGGTATTATCAACGACAAACTTGTCTACGACAACACCGGCATCTCGCTGCCCAATAAACTGAAGATCACCTACCCTGCGCTACGCCAGACCGGCAATGGGTTCGAGTACATCAACGATGCACGCACCTTCCGCAAGTATCTGAAGGACAGGGTGCTGGGCCTGCCATGTGATGACCTACCGTGGACCCGCATCTACGGGGGCAAGGTGGTGGAGAACCTCGTGCAGGCTCTGGCTGGTATCATCGTGCGCAAGCAGATGGTAGCTATCGGTCTGGCTGGGTACTTCGTCGCCTTCCAAGTGCATGACGAGAACGTCTGCGTAGTGCCAAGCGAGGGTGCTGACGCAGCCGAAGCCCACATCATCAGCATTATGTCCAAGCCCCCGGCGTGGGCACCTGATCTACCTGTTGCCTGCGAAGCAGGGCGGGCTACCAACTACGGAGATTGTTAGTGACCACCAAAGCCATCCGCCTTGCGCACTCATACTCGTCGCTGAAGCAGTTCGAAAACTGCCCGCAGCGGTACTACCGGCAGCGCATCCTGAAAGATATCAAGGATGAGGGGGGCGAGGCCAGCAAACATGGCGAGCGCATCCACGAGATGTTGGAGCGCAGGCTCAGGGACAATGCCGACCTCCCGCAGGAGGCTGCCCGGTACGAACCCATGTGCAAGAGTGTGGAGAGACTGGCTCAAGGCGGTGAGTTGTTTGTGGAAAAGGAGATGGTCCTCAACGCCAACCACGAACCGACAGGGTGGTGGGACTCCGACGCATGGCTCAGGTCCAAGCTCGACGTGCTAGTACTCAAGGGTGCCGACGCTATCGTCATGGACTGGAAGACCGGCAAACGAAAGCCAGACTTCTTTCAGATGGAAATCTTTGCGGGGCAGGTGATGAAGCACTTCCCGCAGGTCCAGCGGGTGAAGACCGTTCTGGTATGGCTCAAGGACATGAAGCTCGATGAGGAGACCTACACTCGCATCGACATGATGGGTATCTGGGGCGGCATTGCCTCGGCCACGAGCCGCATTGAGCAAGCACTGCACTTTGATAATTGGCCTGCTCGACCGAGCGGTCTGTGCGGCTACTGCCCTGCACAATCCACATGCAAGTGGGCGCGGCGCTGATTATGTACTTGACACCCATGTATCGTATGGTAGGAGGAAGTCGTGGCGGCACTGACCCCCGAGGGGAAGGTAAAGAAGCGTCTCACCGAGATGCTGAAGCGGCACAAGGTCTGGTATTTCTTCCCCGGTAACAACGGGTTCGGGAAGTCCGGGCTACCCGATATCATCGCCATCATCCGAGGGCGGTTTGTCGGGATCGAAGTGAAAGCAGACAAGTCCAAGAAGCCGACCGAACTCCAGTGGAAGACAGGTCGGGAGATCAAGGAAGCCGGAGGCTCTTGGTTCCTCGTCTATGATGACGAGACCATCCTCACAGTGGAGACGTATATCCGTGTTGGTAGTTGAGAAAGCCAAGACCCTAGCTCTGAAGCTGAACAATCCTAACCGGGTGCTGGACGTTATCCCTACGGCAAAGACCATCAATGTGCGCGGCCATGAACTGGTCGTCACACCGCACCGGCTCGACGAGGTCCGTGTTCTCAACAACATGGGGATCAGGGCACCGTCTCCGATCATGCACTACTACGACTGGCCCGGTCGGTTCACGCCGTTCGACCACCAGAAACAAACCGCTGCGTTCCTCACGCTCAACAAGCGCGGACTTGTCCTCAACGATATCGGCACCGGTAAGACACAGTCCGCGCTGTGGGCAGCGGACTACCTGATCAAGACCAAGCAGGTGAAGAAGGTGCTGATCCTGTCGCCGCTGTCCACACTGGAACGTGTCTGGGGTGACGGTATCTTTCTCGGGTTCCCCAACCGTAGGTTCGTGGTCATGCACGGCACAGCAGAGCGCCGCCGCAGATTGCTCAATGAGGATGTGGACTTCTACATCATCAACCACGACGGGTTCTCGATCATCGCTGATGATGCTGTCGATATGTTCGATCTGGTGATTATCGACGAGGCTGCGGTCCTGCGCAACCCAAGCACGCAGCGGTTCAAACAGTTCCGCAAGTGGATCGCCAAGAACCCAGACACACGTCTGTGGTTGATGACCGGGACGCCGACACCCAACGACCCGACTGATGCGTGGGCACTGGCCAAGCTGGTCGATAGCCCGAACTGCACACAGACATACACGGCATTCCGTGATCAGGTGATGACCAAGATCGGGCAATGGAAGTTCGTACCCCGCCCTGACTCGATGGAGACAGTGAGCAACATCCTGCAACCATCGGTGCGGTACACTCGGGATGAGTGCTTCGACCTACCTGAGACGATCATCCAGACACGTCAGGTGAGCCTGACTCCTGAGCAAGACAAGTACTACAAGACCATGCTCAAGGACCTGATCGTGGATGTGACTAAAGCACGTCTGTCAGGGGGTACGATCAGCGCTGTCAACGAAGCGGTCAAGGTACAGAAGTTGGTGCAGATTGCCTGTGGTGTAGCCTACGGCGACGACGGCCAGAACATCGAGCTTGATGCCAGCCCGCGAGTGAAGCTGGTAAAGGAACTGATCGAGGAGGTAGGTGAGAAGGTCATTGTGTTCGTCCCCCTGACGGGTACGCTGCACATGCTGGAGCGGGAACTGTCCAAGCACTGGACTGTCGGTGTGGTGAACGGCGAGGTGTCCTCGACCAAGCGCGACGTGATCTTCAAGGACTTCCAAGACAGTAAGGACCCGCATGTTCTGATCGCCCACCCCGGCACCATGGCACACGGGCTTACGCTGACGACGGCATCGACCATCATCTGGTACGGACCGGTCAACAGCAACGAGACTTATGTACAGGCGAATGGCCGCATCGAGCGGATCGGGAAAAACAAAACCTCGAACCTGATCCACATCGAAGCCACTGCGCTTGAGCATAAGATGTACGACCGACTCAGGAATAAGCAGAGCCTGCAAGGGCTGCTGCTGGACCTGATCCAAGAACAAACGAGGAAGTGACGATGACTGTGACAGTGGACAGCGCCATCGGCGTATACATGATCCTGCGCCGGAAGAAGGAAGCCATCGAGACAAAGGTCAAGGAGGAAATCTCCGAGATCAAGGCGAAGATGGAGAAGCTCGAAGCGTGGATCAAACAGCAGGCTGACGCGCAAGGCGTCACCTCATTCAAGACCAAGCACGGCACTGCGTTTCTGACTACCACCGACTATGCGAACGTGGCAGACTGGGATGCTGTACTCACCTACATCCGCGAGAACGAGGCATACGATATGCTGGAGAAGCGTGTCAGCAAGATCGCCGTGCGCGGGTACATCGAGGAGAACAAGTCAGTACCACCGGGTGTGAACTATGGCACCAAGCTGGAGGTCAACATCCGTAAACCCACCACTAAAGTAGAGGAGTAACGACATGCGTAAGTGGTTGAAACGGTGGCTTTTCAAGGAGGAGGACCGCTACGAAGAGACGCTTCGTCCCGCGCACAACGTGCTTAGGGATCAGCCGTCGATCCAAGCGTACAAGATTGACAACGGTTACATAGTCCGGGTGTTTTCCGCAGAGGGACCGATCAACACCCTGCGAATGCCCACCTTGGCATACTGTAAGGATCACCAAGCAATTGCCGACTACATCGTCTCACAGAGCGCCATCAACAAACTGGTGGGTAACGCGCAGATGGAACTGGCGCTGACTGGTGGGTCACTAGGCACTACGAAGCTAGCATACCCCCCGTTCTAATCGCTCATCTCAGGAGAACTTATGAGCACTTCACTTATCCCTGCCAACATCCAAGTCCCCGCACACATCGCTGCTCGTATGGGTCAGCAGTCGTCGCTGGCATCTTCGATTGCCTCCGGTCTGGCCGCTGGCGAGAGCTATCCTCGCATCAGCATTAAGGGTTCGCGCTTCCGCATCGTGGAGGGTAAGACCGAGACGGTCCTCGATCAGACCAAACTCAATGTCGTGATCGTCGGTGCTAACCCGCGCCTGTCGAAGACCTACTATGCCAAGCAGTGGGACCCGAACGATGAACCCACCGGTCCGGACTGCTTCTCGCTCGACGGTATCGGCCCTGACGCATCTGTGCAGAACGCTGAGAACGATCTGTGTGCCTCGTGCCCGAAGAACGCTTGGGGTTCCAAGATCAGCGGTAATGGTCAGCAGATCAAGGCTTGCTCGGATCAGAAGCGCCTCGCTATCGTGGCTGCCGAAGACCCCGAGGGTCCGATCTATCTGCTTCAGGTCACGCCTGCCGCACTCAAGGGTCTGAACCAGTACCAGAAGGAACTGTCTGTCCGTGGTATCCCGCCCGAGGTGGTCAAGACCGTGCTGTCGTTCGACACCGATGCCTCGTTCCCGAAGCTGAAGTTCGGGTTCGGTGGGTTCCTCGAAGCCCACGAACAGGAAGTTGTCGATAAGCTGTTTGGCAGCGATGAAGTCAAGGAGATCACGGGTGAGAAGGTGATCGCTTCTCAGTCCGCTGAGGCCGCAGCCCCTGCGGCAGTTGCACCGAAGCCTGCTCCGGTCCGCGTTGTGGAAGAAGCCCCTGCCCCTGCGCCCGAAGCAACTGAGACTCCGAAGCGTGGCTTCGGTGCAGCCAAGGCTGAACCAAAGGCGGAAGCGCCGAAGGCAGCCAAGGCGAAGCCTGCCCCTGTGGTGGTCGAAGCCGACAGCGATGCCATGACACTGGCCGACGAGATCGCTGCGCTTGTTGGGGGGCTAGACGCCGATGACGCCTAACTCGCTCGACTTCACGAAAGTGGAGGCGCTGCGAAAGCATATGCTCCTGACAACTCGGGATATGTCCGAGTTGTTGGGGGTATCCCGAATGACGTACTATAGCTGGGTAGCGGGCAAACCCATGCGGAAGGGCAACCAGCTACACGTTCGGACAATGCTGAAGCGCCTGCTTGCTGTGATGACGGATCACAAATGGCCTATGCCAGAGGTGATTGCCGCAGACCAAAAAGCGAGGAAGGAACGCCTCATAGAACTACTCGACCAAAGCTGATATGGTGGGGGTTTACACCCCCACCAACGCAGGGGCACCCATGGACACAGCGACATTTCTCAAGCGGGTTCTCCCCGAAAGCGGGCACTACGCCAGCGCCAACCTCACTGATCAGGGGATGATGCACGGCTGGTTCACCTCGGTGGATGACCTAGCGCAATCGGTACAACGGATAAGCCAGAGAGGCGGCAATGCATACTACGCAGTGGCTGCCTTCCAAGAGAAGGGGAAGAGGAGTCAAGACAACGCGCGCACGCTGAAGACCCTGATGCTCGACATCGACTGCGGCGCAGACAAGCCCTACGCAGATTGGCGTGAGGGTCTGAAGGAACTCAGCAACTTCATCGGCGCGATGGCGCTGCCTAAACCCATGATCGTGTTCTCGGGCAACGGCCTGCATGTGTACTGGGTTCTCACCGAGGAGCTTGAGCCAGATCAGTGGAAACCACTGGGTCTGGCACTGAAGGCAGCCTGCGCTACCCACGGCCTTGAGATCGACCCGACTGTGCCCGCTGATAGCGCGCGAGTGCTGCGTCCTGTGGGGACGATCAACCCGAAGGGTGGTAACACTGTCCGTTTGTTGATCGATGCCCAGCCGGTGACCCCGGATATGATGCGCTCGAAGCTGGCCGGATACGTCCCCGCAGTAAGTCTGCCGCCAAACAAACACACACGTACTAGCGTGTTGTCACAAGCTCTCGCCGTTGAGCAGGAGTTTCCGGAGGCCAACGCTGATGTGGTCGCGTCGAAGTGTCAGCAGATCAAGTGGGGTATCGAGAACCAGAAGGATGTCAGTGAGCCGTTCTGGTACGCCATGCTGGGTATCGCAGCGTACTGCTCCGATCCAGAAGCCACTGCTGTAGCTTGGTCCAGACAACACCCAGACTACGAACATGCCCGCACGTTGCGCAAGATGGAGCACTGGAAGCAGTCGGTCTCTGGTCCTACCACCTGCAAGAAGTTCAAGGAGGAGCGGACCAAGGGTTGCGTAGGCTGCAAGTTTGCCGACAAGATCACAACGCCGACGCAGATCGGTGCGCAGTACCAAGCTGTGGAGATCACCGAGAGTGCACCCGACAAGATCGGTGCGGCGGTCCCTCTGCCACGTAGCTACAAGCGCACCTCGTCGGGTATCAAGCAGACTGTGGACGGCACGGACATCGATATCTGCCCGTTTGATATCTACCCGGTCGGTTATGGCCGAGACGAGTCCCTTGGGTACGAGACGGTCCGCTACCATTGGAACCGCAAGCATGTCGGGTGGCAGGAGCTTACACTACGGCAGGCGTACCTGACCGACACTCGCATGAAGGAGTTCGCCACCGCTGTGGCTGATCAGGGGATCGTCCTCAAGACAGCACGCCAAACAGAGATGTTTCAGTTTATGATGCGCTCATACATGGACAAGCTGCGCGAGATGCGCGCGATGACCAACCTCCACAACAGCATGGGGTGGAAGGAGAACTACACTCAGTTCGTACATGGCAACACGATCATCCGCCGTATGGATGACGGCACCGTGACCCGCGAGGCGGTTACCCTGAGCAGTACGAGCAGCCGACTAGGTGGGGAACTGTTCTGCTCCGCTGGAGACGAGAACGCTATGTCCAGCCTCACCAGTGTGCTTGCGGCAGGTAAAATGTACGGCCATATGTTTGCCATCGGGGTGGGTCTCTCCGCGCCGCTGCTCGCGTTCACCGGCCTCAACGGTGTGACGGTATCGCTCTATGGTCCATCAGGCACCGGCAAGACACTGGCGCAGTTGATGGTGCAAGCCCTCTGGGGTGACCCACAGAAGCTGCACTTCGCAGCCAAGTTCACGCAGAACAGTCTGTATAACCGGCTTGGCCTGTACTCCAACATGCCAATGACCATCGACGAGGCGACCATCGCCAACGAGAAGGAAGTCGGTGAGTTCCTGTATATGGTGACACAGGGTCGGGACAAGGCCCGCCTCAACCGCAACTCTGAGGAACGTGAGACCAAGACATGGGCACTCCCCCTGATGGTCTCGACCAACGTACCACTGGCTACCAAACTGGAGATGATGGGTAGTGCCTCCGATGCCCAGAAGATGCGCCTCCTTGAAGTGATGTTCGATGTGCATCCGGTCTTCGCCGCTGGTACCAATGCTGGTCGCAAGATGTTTCAGCTTGTCACTGGGAACTACGGTCACATCGGACCCAAGTTCGTGGAGTACCTGCTGGCCATGGGGCGACCTGCCATCAAAGCAATGGTCGAAGATGCTATGGCCTCGTTTGGTAAGCGCTACAATGTGGACTTCAGCGGTGAAGAGCGCTTCTGGGAAACCACGATTGTGCTTGCTGATCTGGCATCGAAGATCGCCGTCGAGCAGGGTTGGTTCAAGTTCGACTATAAGAAGGGTACACAGTGGGCGTTGAACCAAGCTGGCGCTGTCCGCGAGAGCATCGCCGCCAACCGGATGGACAGTTATGATGTGTTGTCCGAGTACCTCAATGACAACGTGCGTGTGAGCGTCACGGTGATGCACACTATTGGGCAGCAGCCTGTTCCGCTGCTACATCGGATGCCGCACGGTGAAGTGCGACTACGCTATGATGTGATGCGCAAGGCACCCAACGGTGTGTTTGACCATGGTACCCTGACTATCGACCGGACCCACCTCAAGCAGTGGCTGGCGATGCACAACGCTGACTACCGACAGATCGTTAAGGACTTCGCGCGAGACGGCATCATGCTGCCGCTCAGGAACGACAAGGCATATCTCGGCAAGGGGACCGACATCAAGATGGGGCAGTGCTATGCCATCGCCCTGAACCTCAACCACCCGCGCTTGCATGGTATCCTTGAAGAGGCAGACCAAGCATATGACGCGCAGGTGTTGGGTCAGATGAAAGTCATCTGATTATCGGGCGGTGCCAGCAGTCTCAGCGATTTGCTCGGCCCGCCCCTTGGTCCCTGTCGTGAACGGAATACCACCGACAGTCTGCTTCTCACGCTTGGCTTGTTCACGCGGTGCCTTGACCAGATCGAGTACCGGCTGGACCTTGAGACCACGTTCGCGGCGCGCAGCTTGCAGGCCCCGCCACTCCAGCTTGAGCGACTCCATCGTGGCTGAGTCCTTGCTCTTCGACGCCTCGGTATAGGCCCGCTTGATATCCGCTGCCCGGTCCTGATAGAACTTCTGGTCCTTGTAGAACTCGTTGCGCGCGTACTGCCGGTTGACCCGCGAGATAGGAGCCAGACCAAGCGTACCCCAGAACGCTTCGACCGCATTGAGATCGATAGGCTGCGTCAGAACATCTCCTCGCATGGTGGTCTCACCGGCCACAGCCTCACGCAGGGACTTGGATGCTGCACCGATACCGCGAGGCATGAGCTTCTCCAGCGCCTTGTAGTAGTTGCCGTCCGAGAGCAGCGCTGCTGCGTCCGCTGCGTTTGCACCGACACCGCCGATAGCAGGACCGGTCAGCGAGAGGATGTACTTGGCGTAGGTATCGCGGTCCGAAGGCAGTTCTGCATAGGGAGCGACCGAGAGCAGGTTACCCTGACCCAGCGTACCGGAAACATCTACTCCGAACAGCGTCGGTACACCACGTAGCAACAAGTTTGCCAGTGTGTCATCACCCACGGCCTGACGGATATCACGCTCCAGATCACCGCGTTCCTCGTCGTCACCGGACAGCATGTTATAGACCAGCATGAAGATGGCAGCGGCAGGCGAGCCGATCAGACCACCGACGATGGCGGCATGACCAGACAGGAACATGAGCGCACGGCGGGCAACACGCCGCTCCTCCGGCGACAGGCTAGGATCACGGAAGGCGTTGTAGAACTCACGCACATACAGACCCGCCATCATGACGCGGAACTTCTGGAACTGGCCGAGCACTCGCCCGAGTGTACCACGCAGGAACAACGGCGCGTTCTCCATGGAGTAGTTACCATGGGTATCGGTGATCAGGCGCATTGCGGCGTTAGCCGCAGCAAACTGGCGCTCAGTAAGCGGCGACATATCAGGGTGTGCCTTGCGGAAGTCCTTCACGTAGGACCGATAAGCGTCGGCATCATAGGTCGGCGGCGTACCGCGCGTGCTGCTAAGTTCCAGATCGTACATGGCGACACCGGCAGACAGACGGTTGATCGCTTCGATCTTGCGGGTCAGGCCACGGATGCGGTCCATCACACGCTTGAACGTGTTGGAGATAAAGCCGTCGCCATCCGAGGTGATGAGGCCCATCTCCTTGTTGATACCCACATCGAGTTCGCCCGACTCAGCGAGGAACATGGCGAGAGCGCGGTACTTCTCATCGACCTTGTCGAGGTCAAGCTGCTCAGTCAGACGGCTGCCATCCCAAGCCTTCATTACCTGACCATATCCGGCGCGAAGTGCGCGCATCGAGTCGCCATACCCATGGCGTGCAGCCATCTCTGGCAGCGTGAGCATCAGGTTCTGAAGCCCCTGCTGGATATAGTAGCTAGGCGAGAAGCCCAACATCCACACAGATGTGTACGAGGTCAGCGTATCGGCCAGCGTGTTCTGGACCCGACCCTGAAGCCCGTCAACGTAGCGAGCGACGATGCCATTGTAGGCAGCCTGACGGTCTTCGCGGCCTTCACCGCGCGCCTTGGTCTCCCGCTCCATCTGCCGGAGCGCATCGAGGATTTCACTGTTCTTGTAAACAGCACCGACGAAATGCGCTGACGCACGACCACGGGACAGGATCGCCTTGACCATGTCGAGATCGCCGGAGGCGATGTTGCGCCGACGCAGTTCACCCTTACGTGCGCTGCTGGCTGCCATGGCCATAAGCTGAAGCTGAGTCGCAGTCTGGCGCAGTTGGCGCGAGAGGTCAGGGTTCAGACCCCGTGCTTCGATCAGGCTGTTCAACCGCTGGAAGGCGTACATCATGTCGCGCCCGCCGAACATGTCGTCCTCGGCCTTGTTCTTCAGGAAGAAGACCGCGTTGTCTGGTCCGGTGCCATAGGTGGACTGGATTTCCCGCTGCATCTTGGCTGCCTCGGCACGGGTATCCGCAAAGTCCACGAAGTAGTGGCGCTCATCCAGTTCCAGCTTGCCGATAGTCTTGAAGTCCCCTGCCTCCATGGCGTCGAGAAGTTCCTGCGAGCGACCAACCACAACCCAGTCACCATAGCGAGTGAGCGGAGCGTAGGGGCGCGTCGGTTCGATCTTAAGCAGCGTGCGGAACTGGGTCAGGCTGTTTGCCTTGGCCTCCTCCAACTTCTTCTTTGCATCCGCGTCGGGGGTGCCCTCGATGAGAGCATCGTACTCCGTGTTGGTCGCCGTGACGACAGCTTCCTGCATCTGCTTGAGTGAGTTGTAATTCAGACGGAAGGCTTCACGGACGGACTTCTGCCCGGCCAGCGACAGCGATTGATACCACTGCTCAAGGTCAGGATCGATCTTGATCTTGGTGCCCTTGTCCTCACCCGTGAAGTAGTCAGGGGCAAAGCCCCATGCTTCCTGCCGGGTCATGGCTTCAATCAGGCCGTTGACCGTACCCGCACCAACGCCGCGCTCCTTCTTGGGAAGGGTCGCATGGTCCTCAGCCCACTTGACGAAGGCTGCCTGCTGCCGCTCGACGATGGCACCGCGTTCACGGCTAAGGCGTGCAAACCTACGCGCAGTGCTGATCCCCTTACTCACAGCAAAGTCGATAAGCTGGTTCATCAGACCGAAGCGAGCGACAGTGCGGGCACCCAGACCACCGAACGTGTCAGTGACAGTACGCACCGGGTCGCGCAGTGAGGACGGCATACCGTTGATCATACGTTCGGTACGACCGCCGCGCTGCTCGTTGACTATCTCCTGCGTACCTGAGGAAACTACGCCGACACGGACAGCGGCACCAGAGTCAACAATGTCCTCACCCATCTGAAGAATGCGGTCGAGCGCGGTGATCTCGGACGGCATGGACTTCAACCCAACAAGCTTCATCAGCCACTTCTTGAAGGCAACCCACAGGGAGTTTTTCTCCGTCTTGATGGGCTTACCGTCCGGGGTAATGGTTTCCATAAACGCTTTGATATTGTCGTTGGTCATTACCCACGACAGAAGTTCGTCCGGGTTCTGGAGCGCGGACCGCCATAGCGAGGCGTTGGATAGCGAGGGAAAATTGCGCTCAACACCCGCACGAAGCCCCCGCCACAGGTCTTGGAACTCCGCAATCAAGCGGTCATTCTGGTCGGTCAGTTTGTTCCGGGGGTTATAGACTGCAAGGCCGACCCACCGCTGCTGAACATAGGCATGAAGCAGTTCGTGTAGCGCGGTCTCTACGTTGAAGCCCTGCGGACCAAACAGTACAACAACGCTGTTCCCATCCGGCGAACGGGTAGTTGTACCAAACAGTTTGGCCTCAACCGAATCTTGAGTGAGCAAGTATGTATTGCCCATCCCATTCCGCAGCAGCTTCGCAGCAAGTCGCCGGTCGAGCGGGGACTTTGCATTGTCTACTATCCACTGGAGGACAGCAGTCGTAGCTTCCCTCGGAGACAACCCCTCAGTAATACCCCTAATATCCATCTTGGTCTTGGTGGACCCCTTGATGGTTGCTTTGATCTTGACCCCTAGTGCTGTGACAAGAGCAGAAGCGAGACTAGCGAGGGAGTCCTCGCGTTCGACCTCCTGCTTCATCGTCAGAGACTTGTTTGCGTTTGTGAAGCCGACGAGCGCGCGGCGGATTTCACCCAGCGGCTTGCGCGCAGCGATCATATCCTGAAGGACGCGAGCCTGAAGCGGGTAGATTTCCTTGGCGTCCCGCGCCGCAACCACATCGCTGTTGAGTTCGCGGTAATCCACGTCGGTGGCAGACAGGTCCTTGGCCACCTCGGCAGGCGCTTCCTCGCGGACGACTTCACGCTCCTTGGCGCGCAGGCCGAACGCTTCACCGGGGGCTACCTTCTTGATGGTGCCGCCCTTAATCAGGTAATCAAGCTGCGCCTTGATGCGGTCGGGCGTCGAAGTGCGGCGGTCAATCCCGGCGATCAGGGTGTCGTACTGCTCCTGCGAGATGATATCCGCGTCGGCGGCGTCGATGACTTCCTGCCGTACAGCGTCATAAGTCAGGGTGGGCTTGCCCTTCTTGAGCGCAGCAGCCTTCGGCGCAGGCTTGGCAGTAGCCATAGGTGCGGGCTTTGCCACAGGCTTCTTGGCAGCAGCCGCGCGCTTCGCCGCGAGTTCGTCCTTGACCAACTCGAAGTCGCCGTCCTTGTTAAGATCGACGAGCAGCTTCATCCGGTCACGACCAGTGATCGTGCCGTCCTTTACGGCGGCATCAAGCGCAGCCATGGTAGGCTTGTACTGCGGGTCGGCCTTTACATCTTGAACAGTGACGGTAGGCGCTTGCCGTGATTCTTGGGCTTTGACGACGCGCGTTCCGGTAGGGGCCGGTCGGGCAGCAGGCTTTGCTCCAACTGGTTCAGCAACTCGGGTTTGTTTGCCTTTAGCCAGCGCAGTTGCTTTTGGCTTTTTGGCTGCACGCGGTGCCTCCTTCTTGAAGACAGGTGTAGGTGTGATCGCACCGGTAACCACAGTGCGGGGCTGTGTCTTGGTCAGTCGCGCTGCCGACTCGGCACTGCTCAGGTCTCGCTTGATCTGCTTGAGATCATCAGCAGTGTAACTACCATTGAGTGCGTCTATCCACTGGTTGCGGACGTTCTGCGAAAGCTGATTCCAGTTACGGGTGCGCCCACTCTTGGTGTCAAGCCACGCTTGACGGGCTTCCTCTTCAGTCGCTCCGTACTGCGGTTCAGCAAGGAGCCGACCTTCGGTCCCCATAACGTCGAGGAACGGCTGTGACTCAGCAAGGCGCTGACCCAGCGCGCCGACTTCCGGCGTTACGGTAGGTTGAACACCTGCAAACTGCTGCTCCTGTGTCTGGCGACGGAGCATAGCTTCACGAGCAGCGCGAAGCACAGGATTTTCAGCCAGCGTACCAGCCGGGGTAGGCGCAGGTCCGAGATACCGAGGAGCCAAACCGGACTCAAACGGCAGCACTTCCTGATCAAGGTTGATGTCCCCAGTGGGGACCTCGCCAGTGACACCCTCCGGTTGGAGAAGTGCAGTTGGCTCGCCCGCAGGGGCTTCCATCATACCGCGCAGTTCGCGCACAGTCGTCTGGCTGCCGGGGAAGACATCGAGGACGCCCTGCGTACCGGGCGCGGTGGCAGGAACGAAGCCGCGATCAGAGATACCTACGACTACGTCGTCAGGCGTAGCCTGCCGGATGTTACCATCCTCATCTACAACGAAGTCAGGCTGGCCCTGCACTTGAAGCACAGCACCCGGAGGCGGTAGCATAAGCTGCTGCTGACCGGAGACGAGACCGCTGATATCGGTACGCGGTGTATAAGGCGTGCCATCGACCTGCTCCACAGCAGGACCAAGTGCCGTGCTGGGACCAGTAAGAAGCGGGACAGGGCCGGGGCCACCGAGTTGCGGCGTACCACCAGCGGCGGTGCCTGCGCCGTCGTCAGCGTTCTGGCCCGGATCAAGTAGGTTGGCGGGCTTATGACCCCGCAGGTTAGCGACTGCACCGATGGGTCCACCGATGGCAGCACCGGCAGCGAAGCTATCGATCAGTCGTTGGATGTTCTCAGGCTTACTGAGGTCTTGGTCAGAGAGACCAAGGAGCAGAGCTTCCTGTCCTAGCTCCGTGCTACCTTCGCCCAACGCACCGATTGCACCACCCACAGCGCCACGGCGAAGAAGTTCAGCACCGCGACGAACAACCCCAGTACCAGCAGCCATAGCGCGAGGGGCAGCAACACCGCCAAGCACACGGCCAGCGAGCAGAAACTCCGGAAGCGTCTCAAGAGCAGCATACGGAATAGACCCCATCAGAGCGGTCATCTTGGCGTTTACATCATTGGGGTCGGCACCGCGATCCCGAAGTTCACCATAGATATCAGACGCACCGATGGCCACGTTATTGGCATAGGATACGGCAGTGGCACCCGCGATACCAGCGGCGGTCTTCAGGATTTTCCGCTCGGCGGCTTCAAGAACCTCACCAGCGATCTGCTTCCGTGCCGCAGCAAGAACTGCCTGCTTAAACGCAGACTTACCAGCGAGGCCAGCAATAGCGCCACCAACAGTACCGAGACCGGGGCCACCGGTGGCGGTGCCCGCAGCAGCACCGGCAACAGCGACAGCGACAGACTCCAGCAGGTTAGGACCCTGCTCTGCAAGGTTGGCGACGAACCACTGGACGGCATCATCGCCCGTCTTGATCTCGCTGAAGCGCCGCTCATAAGGGGTAGTGCGCCGCAGGTCTTCGACCTGTTGCTTGACGATATCACCACCAAACTTCTCAGCGCCAGCAAGTTGGAGGCCACGGCCAGCCAGAAGCTGCATCGAGTCTACGCCGCGACCGAACCCCTTGGTGAACAGTGTGCTGAGGGTGGGGTTCTTGATCCGACCCAGATACCCGGAGTAGGACTGTTGGTCGATGGGAACCCAGTCACCCTGCGGGAGCGGGACGCCACCGGGCTGGCTGAGCAGCGCCTCAGTCTCAAGCGCCTTCTGCGCGTCGTCCTCGGTGAAGACCTGACCTTGAACAAAGAACTGCTTGGTCGAAGGGCTATATGCGATAGTCGGCGCAGTCTGCGGTGCCACCTGCGGTGCAGCGATAGTGACGCGCTGGCGAGCGTTCTCCCCGATGACGGCGATATCAGCGAGCGACTGTTGAAGTACATCGAGTCCGGTAGCAGGCGGTGCCGGGGTGCTGACCAGTGGGTTAAGCGATGAGGCAGGACCTCCCGTCGCTGCGGTCAACGGGTTCGTGAACAGACCGGCCTGAGCCATTGTGCTTAACCTCCAACACCGACACCCACAGAGCGCGTCGGCAGACCACTTATAGACTTAGCAGACGGCGCAGTCATCTGATCAGGAGAACCTTCAATCGGATTACCACCGGGGTCGAGCATGATCGTCTGCCCTTGGACCTGAAGAATAGACCGACCACTGCCATCGGGCAACATCGTAATCTTTCCGTTCGGGTCCATCTGCTTGATCAGTTCGACGGCACGGGCATTCTCGCCCTTGATGAGTTCGTTCTGCGCTTCGCGCGCAGTCTGAAGTACAGCCTTGGCCGACTCTTCAGAGATGCGAAGCTGGCTCTTAAACTGCTCGACCGCCATCGAGGAAGAAGACTCAGTCCGCATCTTGCGGTACTCAGCGTCAAACGCCGAGCGAGCGCTGTCGATGATCGTGTTAGCGGCTACGCCGCGCTGTGTGACACGGCCATTGACCATGACGTTATAGGTGCCATCGGTCTGCGGCTGAAGCTGCACCGGGACACCAGCGTACTGGGACCACACAGCAGCGAGGCGGCGCGGGTCATTAGCCATAGCGATTTCTTGGATGCCCTGCATCCCCTGAAGGAACAGCAGACTGTTGTCCAAGTCCAGCATCTTCAGACGTGTCTGAGTGAACTGATCACCCATCCCGGCGTTGCGGTACATCTGCGCCATACGCGCGAGTTCTGCGCGGTTCTGAATAGCAACACGCATGTCCTGCGAGACCATGTTCTGGTCAGCGAGGTAGAAACTCGACGGATCGATACGGACCGGGGCAGACACAGGCGTAGTGCCTGTATTCACACCAGCAGCCATCTGGGTACCAGCGGGCTGGCCACCCCCGGATGTCTTACCAACGGCCCATTGGGCGACCTGCCCTACAGTCTTACCCTTCAGCACAGTCGGGTTGGCATCGACTTGCTTCTTAGAGAGAAGGCTCTCGACCGGCGTATTCTGGTCAGCCTGAAGCAGCTTGACTGCTGTGTTAGCGCCGAGGAAGTGTGCAAGGTAAGCAGTCGGGGCATTGACCGGCATACCCGCGCGCTCAAGAGACGCGGCGTTATCAGCCGTCAGCTTCTGCATCAGGCGTTCGTTCATCTCTGGGTTGGTGCGCTGCGCCCAGATTTTATCGTCCGACAGACCAGTGCCGGGGTTCAACTTACGGTAGGTACTGATCCACGTACTACGAGTGAACTGGTACGGGCCAAACGCAGAGGACGCACCGGCCAGATTGGACACATACGGATTTGGCAGCCCGCCAGTTTCGGCCTGCCTGATCTGCGTGATGATACCGGCGAGGGGTCCAGCAGGGGCGGCAGTAGGTGCAGCAGGCGCAGCAGTCGGAGCCTTGGGCTGTCCCTGAACCATCTGATTGGCACGGTTCAAGCCGTCGAAGAAGTTGACCGGGTTCTTCTGCGCAACAGCCAGCATCTCGGGGTTGCGGCGGAAATAGTCCTTGGCATCGCTGCTCTTATACCAACTTGACGCAGCATCGCTAAGTTCCAGTGCGCGCTTCTGGTCCTGCGGGACAAACCCCTTCCGGAGCGAACCAAACCATACAGAGGTGCTACCGACGAGGTTGTTGAGCGCTAGTCCAAGCTTCACTTCGTTCCGGCTGCGAATAGCCGCTTGCTGGTTATCAGATGCGTTGGGATCGACGCGCTCGAAACCGGCAACACCAGCGTTAAGGCGATCCGGGCGCTGCATGTTCCATGGCTGGATCGTGACGCCTTCGATCTTGACAACCCCACGGGGCTTACTTGCCTGCGCAGCCGGAGCCGGGGCCAAGGCGGCGGGAGCAGATGTAGTACCCCCTACAGCAGGGATAGCAGCTAGACCAGCAACAACAGAACGGCCAGCGGGAGCAAACTCAGGTTCGGCAACCTGTACAGGCGCACCGAGCATCAAACCCTGCGCGGGCAATTCCGGAGTAGGGGCCGTAAGCTGCTGACGGCGGAACTCATCCTGTCGATTGAGAGCTTCCAAGGCAAGTTGCTGCTCGCGGTCTGCCCGCATTGCAGCCTGCTCGGCCCGAATGCCTTGGCCTACCCGACCTGCGGTTGCGAGGAACTCACCAAGTGCCATACTACACCCTTACCTTACATACCAAGCGAAGCGGTTTGACCCTGACCAAGCACCTGTCCGAATAGCGCGCTGAGTCCTGCGGTTTCATTTGCCTTTGCTTGCGCTGCTGCGTTGCGGGCTGCAATAGCTCCGGAGGGGTTGGTCATTGCATACTCAGTCGGGATAGCGCTGATACCGGCCTGACGTGTCTGAGTGCGGGCACCGACCCCGGTGCCATACCCCTGCTGGTATGCAGTGCCAGCCGAGCGAGCAGTACCGAGGCGCATCCGGCGACGTTCGGCAGCGAGGCGTTCACCCGTAAGACCACGGGTCTGCTCTGCGGTCTGGATACCACCCTTGATCATGGCAGCCTCAGCGGCCTGACGAGCCATGTACTCGGGATCATAGTAAGCAGCATCACCGATCAACTTGTTTGCTTCATCCAGACGCTGCTGCGTCAGGGCCGCATTGACCTGCTGCGCTCGCATGAGTTCCTGCTCCTGCGCCTTGGCCATCGCGCCGCCGGGATTACCGACGAGACCAGCGGCGAGGAGCATTGGGGCAGCACCGCCAAGGTTGAGACCACCGGCTCCGAGACCAGCGGCACCAAGTGCGCCACTAGCGGCGGATGTGAGGTTCTTGACCCCGCTCCCCAGTGCGCCGAGGGGATTACTAGCAGCCTTGGACAATGCGCCGCCGAGCGTAAGACCGCCTGCGGTACCGGCAGCAGCGGTACCCGGTGCCGCAAGAAGCGCAGGGGTCTGCGGGTTCAGGAACGGTGATACGGCTGGACCGGCAGCAGCGGGATACCCCGACAGAGACGCAGGGGTCTGCGGGTTCAGAAACGGAGACGGCGTGCTGGTTGCCGTACCTGCGGTACTCGCAGTGCCGCCGCCTGCGGTACTAGCGGCTTTACCCCCAAACAATCCAGATTGGCCAGCACCTGATAGACCTCCAGCCAGTAGACCGGCTTTCCACCCAACACCAGCAAGCTCACCTGCACCTGCGCCGATACCTGCGGCAAGAACCGTCGTACCGAGAGCGCCGCCAACGCCAATCGCAGGAGCAACGGCAGCAGCCAGCGGCGGGGCAAAAAACGAGATGGCAGCGACGGCTGCGATCTTGAGGACTGACTTAACGATCTTACCCATTTCAATTCCCCAGAGACATTCTGATATGCGCGCAGGATTTATCGAAACCGAACTTGTTCATGTATAGCATAGCCCGTTCGGTCGGGACATAGCTATCGAGGTACTCAACGCCGTTGGCCTTGAGCCAATCGAGGATAGGCGTCCAGAACATCTGCTTGAACTTGGTCAGGCGGCGTCCTGCCAACGTGATGATGTCGGCACACCTACGTCCATTCGCTTCCGAGAACTGGATACCCAAGATCGTGGCAAGCTCACTACCCTCGAACCCGGCGAAGATCACAGCCTCATCAGCGCACACCGCGTTAAAGACGTAGTGTGAATCCATATCGGACGAAGTCATCACGTTGCCGAGCGCAGACTTCTCTACGAGCGGCACGATCTGGGGCCACAACTCGATGGCCCTTTCCTGCGTCAGAAGCTCGATGGACAGTTCGCTCACGCCTTGTCCTTGTATTGCTCAATCAGACGGTCGAAGAACTCCTTCCCCTTCATCTGGACCACGTTCTTAGGAATGACGTACTCACCCTCGTGGGCCATGATCGGGACTGGACCATCGGCCTGACCCTTAACCGTACCCCCAGTCTTCATTGACTGCATCGGTGCACCGGGCTGTGCGGGGGTCATCATGTTCTGCCCACCCTGCATCATCTGCTGCGCAGACTTGGCGACCGTGAGCAGTGCCACAACCAGACCTTCGTCGTACTGTTGCGGCAAGTCCTCCTCAGAGGCGATGCCCTGCTGGATGGCGAACTGACGAACGTAGGGGTACATGTCCGGGTTCTGCGCAGCCACCTGCGTCAACTGAATGATCATGTTCAGTTCTTGTGCCGTGATCTCTCCGGTCTGAAGACCCTCGGCCAAGGCTGCCTGAATCTCCTGCACGACCTGCGGGTTCTGGCCCAGTGACTGGTTGAGAAGCTGGTCACGCTGCGACGGGTTCATCGGTGGAACAGGCTGACCCTGCGGGCCGGGCATGGGAGCGCCACCGGCACCGATCATGCCGCCTTCCTTGAAGCTAGGAAGTGGTTGTGCCTGTATGGAGGGCGCGCCGCCAAGGGCACCGCCGAGAGTAGCAGCAGGAGCAGCCGGAGCCATGGGCGCAGAGGCAGACATGGGTGCACCGCTAGCGGAGGGCATAGCCAGAATGCTAGCAAGTGCAGGCGGGAGGTCCAGCGACGTAGTGGACGCAACCTGCGGGTTCAGGGCTGTAACTACCGGGTTGTTCATTCTAACCTCGCAACTGGGTAATGAGGGTGTTCAGCGTTGCCCGCACCGATGCTACATCATTTGCCAACGCTTGTACATTCTTGAGCAGTTCAATGTAATCTTCCATCGCGGGGACCACAGCGCCTTCCAAGTTGACAGCCGCGCCTTGCGCCGTGATCTGCCGCATGGTTTGTTCCGGCGCTTGAACTACCGTGATCGACGCTTTGGTAACAGCCCGACTTGCATTATCCTTCTCGCCGCGTGACCCCACCAGAAGCTCGATGTTTTCCTTCATCGCGCCAAGCATCTGGTACTGCCAGCTAGACATCTCTGATTGAGGCGGATTGGGGATTGCCGTGAACCTAGCCATTACGCTTCCTTCAGACTCAGGGGCGTTTCGCCAAGGTGGATAGCGCGGACCCGGACATCGCCTGTGACGCCAACCTCGAACGTGTCAGACCGGTACCCGGTGGGCAACCGGAAGACGTTCATATCAGTGACCGTGGTTGTCATGAGTAGTTGCTTATCTACCCAGAGCTTGAACGTGATGTTGTCCGACGCGGCCCAAGGTGATGTGTCAGCTTGCCATTCCTGACTGTCTTCATCCCATGTGGTTGTAGCTTCCCGGTAGTCCGCAATCACCCGAGCCGCGCCGAGGTTGATCATGTCCGAAGTCTTGATGACCTTGGACTTCCACTCCTGCGTCAGAGCAGGTTGGTTCAGATTGTCCCACTCGTATACATCACCCTCGGTACCGGTAACACAGAACAGCCGACCCTCGACAGGATCGTACCATGAGGCAGTGTAGGTGAAATCGAGATCGACGAACTGGCCCCCGATGTTCTTGTCAGGCTCGAAGGCAAACCCACCCGTGGAGTGTGACGCCAGATAGGCATCGCCATAGAACTCACCAACAATGGTACTCGGGTCCAGTGTGGACGCCCATGTGTCGTTGTTGAAGTTCGCCCTCGTGATGATGTTCGGACCACCGGAGGGGGAGAAGACTGCCATACCGTCATGTGTGGGATAGACCACCCCGTAGTTCATCGAGACGATGCCCTTACCATTCAGGCAGGGGTAGAGCGCGTCGATCCGCTGGATACTCATACCTGAAGCCGGGTCGCTACCGGACACAAGGTAGGGATACCCCTTGGTCGCAACCAAGATTGCACCGTTGATCGGAGCCAGCCCGACAATGTCGTACTCGAAGGTGATCGCGTATGCGATGGGCCATGCGTGCGGTAGCGCAGGCTCAGTAAGATACAGCTTGTTCCCAACGAAGCCAGCGAGGATGTTGTTCTGTGCGGCAATCAGACCCTGAAGGTCATCAGGTGGTGCGTCGTACTCGTCACTGGTGAGAGTATCAAACAAGTTGAGTGGATCGAAATCGTCCGTGAACGTGTAGCTACCGTCGCCCCAGTACCGTGCCGCCGTCGTCGGCGGGTCTTCAGACACGTCGTGATAGAGCGTGCCTGCTGCGACAGACGTAGATGCTACATCCACACCTGCCTGCGCATACGTGAACGTATATTCATCAGGGATATCGAGAACGACACCGCCTGTGATATTGAACGTAGCATCAGTGCAGCCGCTGATTTTGAACCTATCATCAATCCCGAGGTTATGTGGGAAGGCGAGCGTGACGCGGGACACATTGCTGGTGCGCTGAACCGTGGCCAGTGCAGTGGGGAACCACAGAGTTTTGAGCCGGAAGTACTCCGTACCCGCCGAAGTAGCCAGTGAGCGGTACAGCCGAATACCACGGACGAAATTATTACCCGCAGGTTTGGCTGTCGGCAGGTTGGTGACCGTGATCGTGACGCCCTCTTTGACAAACACGTCAGTGGTTGGATCAGAAGCAATGCTCTCCTCCTCCCATGGGGTGTACCACGTATAGACATATGAGCGGGACTGAGTAGGCCCACCGAGATCGATCTTACCCCCGGAGTATGCCGTCGCCGCGATCTGAGGTCCGGGGCTGAAGTACTCGATGGTTGTCGTGTTGATAACCGTAGCCTGCGTACCCGTCACATTGAACGACTGGAGCGAGAGCCGCACGGTACCAGACGCAGTGGGCGCAACTGGCACACTCACATCGAAGGTGTTGGGTCCGGTCACCGTAGCCGTATAGACGCCGTCGATGGCATCACCCGACGTGAAGTCTAGAACCACTTGCGGTGTACCGGTCAGCCCATGGCCAACCACAGTACAAGAAACTGTCGTGCCGACATAGCTGTAAGACCCGGTCAGATAGCTGAACCCGGTGACCGTAATGTACGCACCTTCCTTCAGGCCGTGTGGAGCAGCGGTAACCAGACGGGCTGTGTTGTTATTGTCGCGGGCATAGGACGCAGTTATTGCGGTCGTGAAAGGCACAACCGTAACCGTAGGTTTGGTTGTGGGTAGCGGCAACCCAAGATCATAGGACGCCGCCGGGTAGGGAGCCGCGCCGGTAAACGCCAGTGAATAGTTGCTGACCTTGGGGACGCCGTCACCCGTGTAGTAGAACCGCTGGTCCGTGATGTCAGAGGAGGTGACAACCGCGATGTCCACATCCGTTGTCCACGACAGCCACTTGTTACCCCCAAGCGGGTCTTTCAGGGCATAGAGCGTCTTGATGGTACCGGTACGCCCTGTGTTGCCGACGACTACAGGATTGGGGTAAGGGATGAGGTCGCCAGAGTACAACTTCGTATTGCGCGCGATCTGCCCGGCTGTCTCCGGCAGAAGTTCCGGAGAAACCTTGGGTGCGACACCATAGAAGGTTGCGATCTTGACACCAGCCATACGGCTACCTTACCCTACTTTGTCCCGGCGGGACAGTCGTTCTCACATAGGCAGACATACTGGCTGTTGTGATTCTCGACTTGTTTGACCGTTTCCGGCGTATCAGCCTTGCCATCATAAGAGATCGGTCGGGCAATACGGCAGTATTCACTTGTCGCCCCGGCTCCGGTCAAACCTGTTACGCAACCGCTCAGTGCGCTCAGGATCAGGAACAGAGATGGCAGCTTCACCAAGCTCCACCTGACGATTGATCGCATCGTTGATCTCCTTGATCGTTTCCCGACGCCCCTCCTGTCGTAGCTTTGCAGCCTCCTGCGAGAGGAAGAACCGCTCGATGAGCGACATGAGGAGCGTCAGGAACTTGATCATGCCACGGGCTTCTTCGAGAAGACCGACCACGCTGCCACGCCGATGGTAGCCACAGCGCCAGCGAGAGCCTCAGCGGTTGCGCCGTCGAGGTAGCCCTTGCCCGCGAGGAAGCCAAAGCCAGCGGCGGCAATGGTGCGGACGATACCAAACAGTTGGTCCTTGTTCATGCTACTTTCCTTTCGGGTATGAGCGCCACGGGAGTTCCCAGTGTGGGCCATCCTTGAACGTGCGCCAGTCACCGCCCCACTGGACGGGGATGTTCTCAGACTTTGCCGCATCCTTCACTATGGCGGCAAGCTGATGGTAGAGCGGCCAGTCCCAACGAACAGTTCCGCCGATCATAGGTGCGATATCAACTGCGTGCCCGGTCAGGTGGCGGGAGTTCATCGTCTTGGTCGCACCCGCAGCCATAAGCTGGCGTTGGCGGTCGAGCGTCCGCAGACCCTCCAGTACGGTGAAGTCGAGGTCCGACATTGCCGCTGCCTTCTTCACGACGCGCACGAGGTCGGGATGAACACCTTCGAGTCGTGAGAGCGACCGCTGTCCGAGAACAATGGACACCTTACTTCCCTTTGCCCTTGGCCATGCACTTACCCATAGCCTTGCACTTCGCAGGCGAGGGACACTTGGCGCACGGCTTGAACACCATGCCGCCCTTCTTGTAGGGCATAGGCTTCTTGTTCATCATCTCACTTCTCCTTACTGCGGCGCTTACAGACCGACACCCGGTGTGACGTAAACTACCGCAGTGTTGGCCGCTGTTCTACCCGTAAAAAACGAACCAGCGGGAAGCCCGATAATCTCGACAGCCCCCGGCAGCACCGGGATCGCACCGGCGGCGAGCGACACAGCCGCTGCCTTGGCAGCCGTATCATCTACACCGACACCAAGAAAGACGACCTCGGCCCCAGCGTTCACAACCCGGAACTCTCTCGCAGGTCGTGTGGTCGGAGCCAATGACGGTGCTGCTGCCGAAGTGGGCGCAGTGGTAGCCGCAGTGAAGGTAACTGTTAGGCCGAGCGGACTGAATGCGTTGGTCGCCATCAAGATTCTCCTTACGGAAGGACACGTTTGGATTTGCGGACATTATACATATACCGACCGATTTGCAGAGAGTTAAAATCCCAGCCTACATTGTTACCCATATCGACATTGTTACTCGATAGGAATGCTTGCCATGTAGCTCCACCCGTAGCTGCAATGTCTCGAATCGTCAGATATGTTGCGGTGTTGGTACCGCTGGGATCGGTGATTGTCGCCCGCGTGCCGGGAGTGTCGCTTTGCAGGAACCGCTGCGCCGCGCCCGCGCCGGTCGTGAATGATCCGACGGTGTTGGTCGTCCCAGCCTTCAGCCGCACGGTGCCGTTCGTGACAGTGAATGCGCGGGTCGATCCCATCGTGAGCGCGTCGGCAAAGCGGAACGTACCGCCGACGCCGTTGAAAGTGAGAGGGAAGTCAATTGTCTTGCCGTTGGTCGTGACGGTCTGGGTGCCGGAAGTGCCACCGAGTGTCACGGCGTTAGAGCCAGCCGACAGCGTCATCCCGGTAGAAAGGGTGAGATCGCCGTACAGGGTTAGGGTGGCTGGAGCATTCCAAGTACCCGCGAAGCCTGTGAAGTTCACGTTGCGCGCAGTGTACGAATTGAACTGGGGGAACGTCAGCGCATACGTGCCGGTAGTGAAGTTGAAATCGATGGCGTTTGCTTCAGATAGAGCGCCGCTGGTGACGGTAGCGGCAGTGGCTGTGTTGTTGGCCACATTCACAACGCGAGAACCTGTCGTAGTAAGCCCGGTAATGGTGCCCGTGCTCCAGATAGTCCCGCTGCCGGTGATGGTTATGTTGCCGGTTCCGAACGCGATGGCCCGCGTGTTTGAGTTGGAACCGCTAAAGGCACCGCACGAAAGGGTAAAGGATTGGAGGTCCAGCGTACCTGCCGTAAGCGTGCATGTGCGTCCAGTGCCGAGCGTCACGTTGCTGGCCAACTGATAAGTTGCACCGGGAGCGTTAATCGTAAAATTCGCGCCGTCAATAGTCGTGCTGTTGACCGAAATAGTCTTGGTGCCCGAGGTGGCAGAAAAGATAAGCTGCCCAAATCCAGACGAAACAAAGGACGCTGTGGGGCCGAGGGTTAGGCTACCATACATCGTCTTGTTACCTCCGGTAGCGCCCCAGATGCCAGAGAAACCTGTCAGGTTGATGTCCCGCAGAGCGGTACCATATAGAGACAGAGCATCACTACCAGCAGTGATATTGAAACTGATGCTATTTGCTTCTGTCCCACCTGCCGTGAACCCCGCATCGATGACCCGAGTACCCGTTGACCCTGAGTAGTTTGCGTTAACAGTTGGGGTGCCCGTAACTACGAGGTTAGTCGAGGTGCTGGTGCTCCACACCGTTGCGTTACCTGCGGTAATGGTAATAGCCCCGGTCCCGAACGCGATGGTTCGCACGTTGGAGTTGCTGGAGCTAAATGCGCTGCACGTCAGCGTGAACGTGTTGAGCGTGATCGTGCCCGCCGTCAGCGTGGTTGTGCCTGTAAAGGTGGGACTACCCGTGAAGTTGAGATTGATGTCGGACTTGTTGATCGTGCACGTCGATGTCGTAGCCGTAGCGGCCACGGAAACCGTTGCCGCCGTTCCGCTGTTGTTGTCGAAGGTGACCGTGTCCGCAGTGGTCGGCGCAGACGCGCCGGAAGCCCCGCCAGAGGTCGCCGACCAATTGGCTGTCGAGGAGTTGTCCCACGTACCTGAGCCGCCGACCCAAAACCTAGCTGCCATGGCCTACTGATCCTTTCCGGTATTAGAAGCCATAATCATCACCAAGAGCGAACACGTTGATCGTCGGCTTAAGTTGCACCAAAATGCCGCCGTCCGCGATGGGCGAACCTGATGTCCCTACGGCGTTCACACTGTCACAGTAGATGGTGATTTGCGTTGCCGAGGGAACATCCACAATCTTAAACGTACCGTTGATCGCGTTCAGCGTAACGCCTGCGCCACTGATAACCACCGTGTCACCCGCCAAGAACCCGTGCGCCGCACCAAAGTTGATGAATGCGAGGTTGGTGCTGTTAGAACCCCCGTCACGCCCTGTCAGGTACGCCGACGCGCCAGCTTTCGCAGCCGGGGCCGTCTCGGCTACCGCGCACTTGAAATAGATACGCGTTGCTGCCGTGCGGAGCTTGTTGTTTTCATTGGCGCTCAAACCCGGTTCGATGATAGTTGTCGTGCGCCCCGTCAGCGCCGAAAGCGCTGTTGTGCCCGACGCTGCGACGAGATTGGTCGCGCCGCTTTCGTTCCAGACCCCGGCGGTCGCTGTGGCCGGTGTGGTTGTCGGGTACATATACACAATTTTGCCGACCTTGTACTCGCCCTTGTTTGACGGATACATGGTCTGAGCAGCGGTGACAGTAATGTCCGCATCGAGCGTCCACGCCACGACATTGTTGGGAAAAAGATTTCCGATGGTTACTGGACAACCTACGTTGACGGAAGAAGACAGCGAACCCGTGGGATACAAACCGCCGTCCCGTTCGTATTTCCAGTTTCCGATCTGCACCTTGGTCTGGTTGCCCGACCCATCGCGGACGAGGAACCCTACATCCGGGGTGATGAAGCTTTTGTTGGTGTCCAGAATACCAATATTCCAGATACCCCTGTTGGCACCCAGTTTGGTGCTGGAACCCACTCGCGGGACAAACACCGCCACGGCTTGAGCAGCGCCCGCATTGATCGTGGTTGATGCGACTGTCTGCGAGGTGACCAGCGAGGTGGATACCGTGTACGTCCCGACGCCGCCGGTGCCGGTGCCCAGTGCAGTGATTGTGGTGCCTATTGCGATCCCCGGCCCGTAGAGCGTATTGCCCACCGCCAAAGTTCCACTGGTAACCGCCGTCACTGTCAACGTGGTCCCGCTAATAGACCCGGTAACCGTAGCCACACTGGGAATGTCATCGGCCAACATTGCACAATACGTGACCTGAATAATGTCAGCCACAAGAGTGGGGCAACTACCCCCGAGAAGCCCGGTTACGTTAGTGGTCAGACGGCACGCCTCGTAGTGAACCGCGCCAAGACTTACCTCGTCGAGGCCTACGCGCCATGCATCCCCCGTAAACTTGAAGTGCTCGATATTGGTTATTCCGTGCTTATCGCCATTGCGAAAAGGCTCATAGATAGCGTGTTTTATCGTGGCATCCGGGTTCCACTGCTGGGCTGGGAAAGTCCCGGTAATATACCTGTTTTCAAACACGTTCTGCGTGCCATTTGCGGTGTCTACCCAACCGAAAAGACTGGGTTTGTAGATGTACACGTATGAGAACGTATTCTGGAAATTGACCGGGTACGCGGCTGTCGCCCCCGCGCCGCTCAACGCGGAAGGGCCGACAGCCACACGAGCGCCCATAGCCACGGACGAAGCCAGCGGTGTGTCGAAAGTCAGGACCGCGCCCGAAACGGCGGTGATGCGTGTTTTATGGTATGTTCCGGCAGCAGTGTAAATCTGCAACCACATACCCGGAACCCAAGGGAAGTTGCCCACTGCATCTGTCTGCGCATCACTGACCGTGATGCTGGTCGCGCCAACAGATGCGATAGCGGCTGCCGTCGAATTGATGGCCCGAGGGAAAAACACGCCGACGCAAGCGTTCTCCACGTAAAGGAACGGGACTGTCGATATGTAAAACCCATTACCGCCGCCGCTGGGGTTGGTCGCGCACAACAGGCCTACCGCGCCCCAATTGGTGTCAGGCTGCACGTTCATGTACGTAAGCTTCGGGAAGCTCCAGCTTCCACGGTACCCATAGAACGTCATCACAGGAATGTTATCGGTGCGCTGGATGATCTGCGCCATCGGATCAGCACTGATGCCCCAGTATGCTATGTTGACGCCTATCAATGCTGCCGTTGCGGTATTTTGATCGCCGTTCCAATGCACCGTCTTGGTGGTGCCGTAGTTGCCAGCGGGCATCACCCGCCAACAAAGCTCGTTGGCCCACGCGTTGAGCGCATCACCGTTATCGGTCCCGACAGAGGTGGAGGAGACATAATCCGCCTTCGCGCCGAAATGCTGCGGGGTCAGGCGCTGCCATGTCGGGAGAGTAATCTTGCTGGCATCGGCAGCGAGGAACACCTGTTGCGCGTCGTCTGCTTGGAAACCATTGCTTAGGTTGAGCGTATAGGCCCCACACGAAACAGTGAAACCGGGGGCGAAGATGATCTTGAGTGTGGCCGTGAAGTTAGCCGTCAGCATCCATGCCGAGTTAACGACTACGTAGGTCTTGCTCGCTGATACTGCGGCAGCGTGGGCCGCTTCGACGCTCGCGTAGGAAGCTGAAAAGACGGCGTTCTTGTAGACATCTGCCATGTCTTGTGCATCGCCGCCCTGCGCAAGACCAATCAGCGCCGCCCCCTTACCCGCTGTCGTGCTGGCGAGGTCGGCCTTGAACGTGGTAACGTCGCCGTCCAGTTCGACAATGGCAGACTGCACGTTGGTGGCAGCAATGCTACCCGTAGGTGTGAACGCGATTTCGCTAGCTTGGTCCTTGAGAGCTACCTGATCCGTGATCAGGTCGATGACCGATGCCGCCGTAACGCGAAGCTCAAACCGCGATCCTGCGGCGAACCCCTGCGCGAGCGTCCCTTCCTGCCCGCGCACGATGGTCATCGCATCACTGGCTCGCGCCGTGACCTTCACGATTTCGCGGGTTCCCGCCGTGTCCGTCAGCGTGGCGTAGAAATAGTCACCGGTCCCAAGGACGGGAAACAGAACGCCTGTACCGGCGGCGACAGTAAGCCCGATATCAGTGCTGGAGATGGCACTAAGAATAGTGGTTACGGCGTTGTTTGCGACTTTCACACCCATGATCAGACTCCGAACGGTTGCATCTTGGCGCGCATCACGCCGCGAACATTACCGAGATTGGCACGAGCGCGCCGCTCTGCGATCTGAAATGTGTACTGCTTGGCGTGGTATGCCGCAAGCTCCCGATCAGTCCAATGGCTGTTGGGCAGCACCAGCAGATGCTGAAGCGCGCCGTGCATGATGACTTCTTCGAGGTCGTCGAAGATAACCTCATCCATTGCCGTTGCCGTGCGCTTGGGTTTGAGCGCCAGAAACATACGCATCGTATACGTTTCATTCGCATCGGGAAGCGGCAAGATAATATACTTATCAGGGGTGATCTGACAGATCGAACGCGGCGTGCTAGCATCTGCCACTACAGACTCGGGGAGGACGAACGGCTCACCGTCGTTGAACAGTGCGTCATTGTAGTCGTCAGTGTTGTAGCTACTCGGTGGTGTAAGGCTCCATACCACGGAGGGGTCTTCGCCGGAGTACAGATCAGCCCATGTAGGGTAGAGCCGAAGTGCTTCATCCAGCGTCAGTTTTTCGAGGTGGCTGCCATTCACGATGGCCGCGAAGACCGCGTGGGTATCAGCATTCGCTGGCTTGTTATATGTGTACTCATGTACGCCGGGCAGCAGATCGAACAACGGCACTTGGTACCGCCACGCGAGGGTGCGCTCGCAGGTCCGGACCGCCGCATCGCGGATATACTGGATGATCGTCTGCGTTGGGCAGCCGGGAACACTCGGGTTGACCTTGGGGACGAGCGAGGCAAATGTGCGGTCGGCCATCAGATCACCTGTCTCGGGTCCATCCCGCCTTCTTCAGTGTCAGTGATGCTGCGGACCTGAAGTCCGGTCGCAAGTGTCTGGGCGAACGAGTCTTGGAACAACTTGGCCCGGCCCGAGTTCACATGCTCGTTGTCCACCGACTCCGCGAGGAACACCACGCCATCGACGGCGACAGGGAGGTAGGCATCCGGCAGCAATCCGATGGTTTGAGATATCGTGTACACCGGAGGGACCTGTGCATACTCACCCACAAGCACAACGCCCGCCGAAGGGCGGGGGTAGAGGAAGAACTTGTTGGGGCTGCGGACGTGCCGCATGAAGTTGACCGGCGTCCCTGCCGTTTCATTGACCCAGTTAGGGTACATCTGGTCGAGGACATCGCGGTTGACCTCAGTCACCGCATCGCCGTTCTTGATCTGAAAAATTTCGACCAGACGCAGCGAGTCAGCGGGGCAGCTTTGGAGTACCGTGTTAGCGACCGTGGGGATATCACCAATGAAAGAGAACAGGTCAGGGCGCAGCACCGACATCCGCTTCAGCGTCTGGTTCACCCAACCAAGCATGAGGGTGTCGCTATAGCGGTATGGTGCGCGTGTATCCTGAACCAGAACCCGAGCTTCAGTGATGATATCCGCAGGGGTCATTCAGGCCAACCTTGTGCAGCTTCCGCAGCCAGTTCGGGGTCAGTATACACTGGTTCGTCAGGGATGTCAGTAGATAGATCAAGACCGAGCGAGACAGCATCGAATACCGGAGGCTCAATATCCTTGGCACCCTTGGTACCCTTGGCACCCTTCCGCCCGGCTGGGCGCTTCGTGCTGGTAAGCTCTGCGATCTTCTCTTCCACCGCTGGGGTAATAAAGCGCTCAGGGTACGCTTCCTGCTCCGAGATCACCTCGCACTCTGGATGCACAGCGAGGCGTTCGCCGTACTCGTAGATGAACCCGTCCTTCTTGACGCGGATATACTGCTTGCTCATTTTGACTTCCTTGCTTTACCCGCTTCGCTGAGTGCGATAGCAATGGCCTGCTTGCGCGACTTCACGACAGGAGCCTTCTTAGGCCCCTTCGGATCGATACCGCCATGGAGGGTGCCACGCTTGAACTCACCCATGACCTTAGCAACTTTGTCGGGTTTCTTCGCCATATTACTTACCTTTCCGTTTACCGGACGGGGATACGGGCCACGCTTGTCGCTCCGGTCCGGACTTCTTTGCGGCCATGGTCCTGCGCTCTGAAGGGGTGAGCTTCTTGGCCGCAGCCTCTGGGCGACACGCCGGGTACTTGCGGGTGGACTTCTCAGAGCCGGATCGCCCACAGGCTTTGCCAGTCTTCACATCGACCCACTTCTCACCGAACCACTTGCCGAGACCACCTTTGCTCATTTCTTCACCCGGTTATCCGGACCCTTCCATCCGCCGCCGCGCTTCTTGTACTCCTTGGCAGCCCATGCATTCGCATAGGCACTATTGCCGGTGACGCATATGGTGCCGTCTTGTACCATTACCCACGTACTATGCTCGGTAGTCGGGCACCAGACTGCTTGCTCACCTGCTGGCTCCACACGAAGATTCTGTGTGTTATGCGTGCGCTTACCTCGTATGAACACCGCACCATGCATAGTATCGGTCTTCTGGTACATTGATACGTAGTAGCCATTACAAAATGCTGCCAAGACCGCAGCAAAAAAGTGGTCCTCATTCTTCTGTGTGAACCCGAAGGTGCGGCCCTCCCGTTTGATAGTCGCGCCTTGGTCACATCCGTCATAGACAATAGCTGCGGACAAAAACGCTTCGCGCTCGCTTGGCGTCATACTCAAAACTCGTGGCGTCCACGCCTCATGCTTGCCCCAGTGATCGAGGCACGCGCCACTACCTTCCAATGGGTGCCCAGTCCACACAATATCCATGTGCGTATTAAGGTCGCGCGCTGCTAGTAGGTCACGATGAAGAGTGCGCACCCCTTTATGCCCATGGATACCAGTCTTACCGCCGGTACTCATAGCACGCTCCACGACCCACTTATGGCCCGGCGTACATAGCACCGAAAACCCCGTCTTCTTATACAATCTGACCATGGGGGCAGTATCTACGACATTCACTGCGGTCACAGGACTCCACACCAACCGCCCGACCTCTACATCATATGCGAGTATCGTATCCCCGACGTTGAGTTGATCATGGTGCACAAGTCCTGCGGGAGTAACCGCACGGGTCGTCAGCGGTACACAGGGGTACACATCGAACTTGGCCTTAGCCTGCGCCTTGACGCTGGACCAGAGTGAGGGGTTCGTGGGTTTGGGACCGGCCATGTCACTTTTTCCTGAACAGACGTTGGACGGTCTCCGTCTCGTAGATACGGATAGCTGTCCAGATGATCGTAAAGATCGCCGCTATAGCCGGAAGCATGTTCATGATGGTCCCCAAAACAGTGGCCACCGAAAGCATGTCTACGATATGTTTGGTTGTCTCGTCTTGGTCCAACATGTCAGCAGTTCCACGCTCTGAGGCTCTTGTTGATCCGGCTGTTGGGGTCCCGTGCCGTCTTCTCGCTGGTCAGCTTCTTCTTCATACCCTCCATCCGGGCACAGAATGACTTCTTGCGGGGGCCACCCTCGGGCTGCGGAGGCTTCAATCCCGGCTTACCGGGGTTAGCCTTGTTGTAGGAGGCACGCCCCTTGGCGTTGAGTCCTCCAGCGGGGTCTTTCCCCTCCTTGCGGGTCCATGCAGGGGTCTTGGCCATTACGGCACCCGATACCCACCGTAGCCCGTACCGCTACGGTTGATGAGCTTGGCTTCCTTGGCCTCCATGCGCTGCATACGGTTACCTCGGGCAACAGCCTGACCGGGGTTGAGCGTGGTCTTAGCAGCCTTCGTGGTCTGCGCCTTTGCCATGTCACGAGCTTCAGTCGCCTTGCGAGCGGCCTCCAGATCGATACGGATAGGGTAGCTCTGTTTGGGCACCGACGGTCTCCTTATGCGTTGACGGCTTTGATGATGGCGAAGTTCAGGACGACTGCTTCGGAGTAATCGACCCCCGATGCATTATTATGCAGGGAAATGTTACACGACCCGGCAGCGATAACCTCCACCGTAATCACGTAAGCGCCTGCGGTCGCCCCGGATGCAATGTTTACCACAACGACATCGGTCGTGTCGATGAAGCTGTTGGTCAGCGTGAAGCTGACCGAAGTGCCACGATTGAGCGTGGCATTGTTCATGGTGATCTGACCGCATAGCTTGTTCAGCGTGACGCCTGTAGACTTGCTGGTAGCTTGCGTGACTGTGCCGCCCGTACCGGCACCGCCGTACCCAAACGGCTTGGTCGCGTAGACCTCGCCTGTCCCGTTGGGGGTCAGGATGATATTGCCGTTGGTGTCAGTGCTGGCGATGGTGTTGCCGCTGAGGCTGAGGTTCCCACCAGTGAGTGTTGCGGACGACACGAGCGTCAGCCCGGTGAAAGAACCGCTGAAGGTTACCCCCGAGATCGTGCCACCTGTGATCGAGACGTTGTTCGAGTTCTGGGTGGCAATCGTGCCGAGGCCGAGATTGGTCCGGGCAGTCGCAGCATCGGATGCTCCCGTGCCGCCATCGGCAATAGCAAGGTCCGTGATGCCGGTGATCGTCCCGCCTGTGATAGCAACCTTGGCAACACTGACAGAGCCAGTACCGTTTGGTGCAAGGACCAGATTACCATTGGTATCAAGCGTTGAGATCGTGTTCCCATTGAACTGGATATTTTCTACCGAGGCAGATACAGTGCCAAGCTTCATGGCCGTGGCCACGCCTGTACCACTGTAGATCGTCTGTTCCGTCGCGGTCGGCCCACCGCTGATGTGCAGCAACTGGCTGTATGTGGCGTTGATCAGTGACCCGGTCAGATTGGTGGGCATGAGGACTTCCTATGTTGATGGGGGCACGAGGCCCCCATCTATTACACGGTCGCGCTGAACGGCGTTGCTTCAGTGCCGTTACCGACAACGGTGCCGGTGACTGCATAGAGATCAGCACCGATATCTACCAGCGTGATCATACCACCTTTGAGACCACCAGTGGTGCCGCCGTTGAGTGTGATCGTGTCGCTGGCAGCGACCGTACCAAACCCAACGGTCGAACCATCGGCGCGGTCCGTTACGGTGAGCATACCCTGCATCACGTCGGAGGCATCAGCCACCTTGATAGTGACACTGTTGCTTGTGACATCAGTACCGACCGTAAAGCGGAACACTGCCCCCGACCCCGTGGCCGCAGGAAGCGTGACCGCTACACCGGCAGCGCGATTAAGAACGACGATCTTCTGGTCGTGGCTGGCAGTAGTCACCGCCAGCGTAGCAGCCGTGGCCGTTACAAGCCGTGCAGACATATCAGCAACGGCATTGATTTCGGCAGCCGTTGCATCAAGGGCCGTGCCGCCAATGGACGGAGTGACGAGGTTAAGGCTGTACGCGGTACCGCCCTGAATCGTCACATTGTCCTGCGTAATACCGCGATAGACACCCATATTAACCTCCTAAGAAGGAGGGGCTGCCTTCCGACCGGGAACCCCCAATCCTGCCAGCAGCCCCAAACTGATCAGCCGCAGTCCGCGACGATGGCCCATGCCTTCACAACAGCATTGGTTGGAACCGCAGTGTTGAGGAGGAGGTCGATGGTGTCTGCCGTCTTGATAATCGTCGCGTTAGCGAGGTTATCCGAGTCCATCGCCACTACGTTCGACGCACAGTCGTCGCAGTAGATGTTGGCAGCGGCAGGTGATCCACCGGTATAGCCGAAGTCGAAGGTCGCCGTGGTGTTGACCGTCTCTGCCGAAGTGACATTCAGGCCAGCGGCGAGGACGACACAGTACGCAGGCAGGTTGATGATCTGGAGCGTATCACCTGCGGCAAGTGCAGTAGCCCCGGCAGCGGAGCGAGCGGCGATGATGTCGGCAAAGTCGAGTTCGACCTCGAACTTGCTGACAGGCGGGTTGTTGGCCGGGTACGCAGCGGTACCCTTATTGAAGCCAAGCGAGTCAGTGTAGGCAGCCATGGTAGTAACCTTTCAAGCTAAGTAGGGGACCGAAGTCCCCTACCATCAGAACTGGATGACAGCAGTCGAGAGCGCTTCGGGCTTGATGACCTTGTAGCCATACACCTGAAGACCGCGAATGATGTTGCCAAAGGTCGTTTCCGACCGAATGGTTTCCATGTTCGTCATCTGCGAAGCGAAGGTGAAGCCCATCTTGTGGCCACTGATGATATTGTACTTGCCCGAGGTCACGTACAGGTTGTGGCTCACATAGATGGTGAAGCGGTCCACCATACCGAGGCGACCGTTGCGGATCACCGACATGCTGTCGCCGGTCAGCGAGGCATCCTTCAGTTCCGACTTCTTGATCAGACCGGCCATCTTGGCAGGAATGACGAGGAACCGGTCTGCTTCCGGAGCGTTCGCTTCATCGAGCACAGTACCCATATCGACGATCAGGTCGATCACCGAAGTTGTACCGCCAGCGCCGTCCTTGGTCACGGTGAGCGGCGAGCCAGTCGTACCAAGATTGAACGAAGCCGACTGCTCACCCGCAGTAGCACCCTTGTTGGTCGAGGCGATACCCGGCAGGATGTCGGTCAGCACGCGCTGGTCGATCTTGATCTTCATACGCTCGGAAGCGTCCTTCGACCAAGTGTCCATCAGGTTGATGTCTGACTGCACCTTGTCCACATCGTCCTCGACGCAGGCAAAGTACTCACCCTTGTCGATGACAAGCTGAATCTTCGGCTTGTCGGGGTTATCGACAGTCAGCGCCTGACCCTTGACGTAGTCGCGGATGCTGATCTCGGGGGTCGTGCGGATGTTGACGGTATCACCGTACTGGCGGATTTCACCCTCGTAGTTGGTGTTCGAGATCGCTGCGAGCACAGTGGCGTCGTAGAAATTCTCGATCAGCTTACCCGACCAGATTTCGGGGATGAAGTTACCCGAGTAGTTCGGGTTACCGGGGGAAACAGGATACGACATAGAATGATCCTTCTAATCAAGCGTTTACGACAATGCGGCCTTCTCGTTGCGCCGCAAAAATGTCGCGTTCGACACGATCCCGCTCCTGTTCACGACCCTTGTACTTCCCCGACCGCACGTCATCGAAGAACTTCTTGATGTCGTCTGGCGAGTACGTCTTGGGCTGCTTGGCAGTAGATGCTCCAACGCCGCGCGAACGACCCGGAGTCACCTGCTTTTCAAGCTCGCTAGAGGTAGCAGGGGCTGATTGAGCAACAGAGGCTTGTCCAGTAGACTCAAGCCAAGTGCGGAAGAATGCGCTAACCCGATGAGCATCGAGCGAACGTTGGGCTTCTTCGAGGTACGTCTGACGGGCCATACCCGTCAGCGGGTCAACATCGAGCAACCACGACTGGAAGCCGTCATTGTCGTTGACCTCACGCCAGTTCGGAACATACGATGTCAGATCGGACCAGAACTGCTGTTCTGCTGAGACCTGCTGACGCTGCGCGACAGCCTGTACCTGCGGGACAACATTGGCCTGCATCTGCTGGAGGAGACCTTCGATATGAGCAAGACGCTGTGCCACGGGGATAAGTTCCTCGCGGCTGACCTTACGCATAACGTCAATCGACTCACCGTACTCGTCGGCTTCCTGATCAGACACAAGCCGCTCGGGCTGGGCCTGCTCCGTGCGAGCCGGAGCCGCAGACTGCTGTGCTGACAGGGAGGCCAGCAAGTTTTCCATCTGCGCTACGCGCTGTTCGAGTTCGGCCTTCTGACGAACCGTGGCATTGTACGAACCCTGAAGGGACCGCCACCTCTGAGCATAAGTCTCAGAGTTTTCATCTTCCGTGTTTGCTGTGCCGGTAGTGTGCTCGTCTCCCGACACCTGAGCAGCATTATCGTTTGCATTCGCGTCAGCCGTGGACGCATCTTCGCCAGCGTCAATGGTTTCCTGCCCGGCCTCAGCGTTGCCGCTTGTGTCGGACTCACCATTTAGCTGCTTGTACAGTTCCTGTACGGCTTCGGACTGCTTACGAACTTGCTCTGGAATTGCCATGTTAATTGCTCCAATCTGTGAGCTTGATTAGTCGGCTCATATATCAGCCGCTAGGTTGGGGGCATCGGATGCGAACTTTACGAGTTCGCCAAGCACTTGGCACCTGCCCTGATAAATGCCAGTGTTGTCAACCACGCTGGGTAGGCGGCGAAGCTCCTGCATCTCCCATTCACGCAGCCATTCCAGCAACGCTGGGAACTGCCTAACAGAAGCGCCGAGGGCCTTCGTCACCTGAGGGCTGGGCCGAATCATGCGGCCCTCCCACTTACGCGGCTACTGACCGTGTTGCCTTCCATCCCACCTTTGGGAGCGCCGCTTGCGTCAGTCGGAGCCGGTGCGCTGGGTTGTGCCGATTGCATCTGTGCAACTGCACTTGCCGCAAGCGCTGCCTGCTGCTGATCGTAAGCGGACTTCTCCCGAGATGGGACGACCTCATCCACGGGCATCTGCAACCCTTTAGCCACTTCACGAAGAATCGCGGCGCGGCCATCCTTACCAATGATTTCGATGTCGAAAGGATTGGCGGTTGCGTTGAGGAACTCGATACGGCGAACGTTGACGGTCTCCTTGACCGCGAGGTTGATCGCGCCCTTGGCGACCACTTCAACGTCACCCTTGATAGACTCATCTGGGTCGTAGCGCATGTTGTAGATGAACTGCCGCTCGACGATTGGTTTCACAATGTCAGCGTCGATGTGCATAACGACCTGACGGATGCCCTTACCTGCGGCACCCATAAGCATGGACAGGCCAGACGATGTTCGACCTGCACCCTGCACGTTGAGGTCGCCGTAGACGTAGGCCGGGATACCCGAGTGGTCATCAGCCAGACGGCTGAATTTCTCATAGACACCCATCAATTCAGAAGCGCGCGACTCAGGCTGCGTGAACCGGATTGCAGGTGAGGACGAACCGACAGGATCGTTGACCGTCTGCCAGATTTTCCAAGGTGAAAGCTGTGTGATATCCTCGTTGGCCGGGATGCGGTCGAGGTTGATCTCAACCTGCGGACCCGAGGCAATACCCATGTTGTTGACCAGCGCGCGGGCAGCCGCGTTGCAGACGCCTTGCAGGTCTTCAATGATCTCGGGGATGCCCTTACCCCAGAACGCGCCGGGGCACTTGATAAAGCTGGTCTTGGCATAGGGCTTCTGACCCAGCGGGTCATAGTTTAGTACTGCCTTGATGACGTAGTTACCTACCAACCAGACGTTGGCGTCGTACTCGCGGGCTGGATCGGGGACCTCATCCTCGGTCATACCCCACTCGATCAGCATCTTGCCGCTGACCTTACCCCAGAACTCAAGCGCGTCGTACTCGGTGGTCGGGCGCATGTAGCTGTAGAACTTGCGCTCTTCCTCGTCCTTCTGGAGTTCGACATCTTCGTTGATCCACGACTGACCGTTGCCGATCTCAAGAACCTTGCGGATCGCATCGTCGTCGTAGCCGGGCACACCGATAAGTTCTGACAACTCAGTGCGTGACAGGCGATGATGCTCGAAGAGGTAGCCCTCGTGGATAGTGCCGACACCGGGTTCCGGGTAGATGCGGAACGGATCGACCCGCTCGTATTCAGGACCAAGCCGTTCAATAGGTTCGACCTGCGTGCGACCATCAGGCGATGTCTTCCAACCCAACGCCCGCTGACGCCGCACAATCGGACCTTTGATGAACGCAGCCGGGAACGTGACGAGATCAGTGATGAAATCGTTGAACGCTGTGTCCCAACCACCTTGTAGGAACTGGTCCTGAATCTTGATCTTCATCCGGTCAGCGCGGTTCTGCGACTGCTGGAGAACACCGAAGCGGTAGTCTTGGCTGACCATCTCCTTGATCTCGGCCATCTGCGCAACGGTCGGTGCCTGTCCAGAGTTCTGGACAATCTCAAGGATTTTCTCAGCGAAGACAGCTTGGACTTCGCGCGACTGCGCAGGCGACAGATCGGGAATGGGAGTAGGGTCCAAGTCCCACGGCGGCGAACCGTTGTCGAGGAGGATATCCCGCAGCCAGCTTTCGGCGGCGCGGCATTTCACCTCGGTGATCATCATGTAAATCTGTGAGCCGCCTTGGCTCCTGATCTGCTGAAGTTTATCGGCGTCGTACTCGCCATTGCGTTGGCGCATGGCACGGAGCATGATCTGCTCGATGGGGCGCTTGGCCATCTCGGCCACGTCCCAACACTGTCGCAGGTACCCGGTCAGACCGAGGATGACTGGCTGGTTCTGGCGTTCCTGAAGTGCACGATCCGACGCTTCCTTCTCCTGACGAGCAAGGTCTTCGTTGTTCACAACGCGGAGGAAGGTAAGCCCGGCCATTTATCAGTAGCCCTTGCTCGCCTTCTTGACCATCCTAGCCCCGGCCTTCACGATGTCCGTCTTGTCAGGCATCCACATGGATTCCTTCCCGACGATGTCGAAGGCATGATCGCAGGAGTAGCCCTGATTGACGAGGCTGGCCGCTGCGCGCATGTTGGCATCTGAGGTCAGGGCGTTGGTCTTTCCCATACCATATTCGTCAGACTGCTCGCTGATCGCTTCAAGGTAAAACTCGCCGCCCGCCTTGGGTTTTGTCCCGATCTGGTTGCCCATATAGCCATATACAGGCTTTTCCGCGCGGATGCCGGAGGTGTCCATCTTCGGGTTGGTCGAGTAGATAGCCATGCGGGGGACCCCAAAATAGAAGATATTTGGGATAAGTTATCACGGCATATCTGTACGCGCAATAGACAAAAGAAAACCCCAGTGCAGTGGGGAAGAGGGGGGCCACTGCACTGAGGCTAAGGTGGAGAGTAACGATGACTGAACGGACAGTTTGTATCACGTCCATCCGGCAGATGACAAGACCCTAATTTCACGGCGCTGCGCAAGCTGCCCCGCCTCGCCACCACTATGGAGGTGCAGGCAGAGGTACTGGAGCGCCTCGGCCACATGGCTATGCTTGTTCTTGTCGATGGCCCCATCGGCCTTGGGCTTGTACCGGTACCCACCCATCATGGCAGCCTTGAGCGCGGTGCAGCGTGGGTCGAGCAGGAACCCCGGATCGCCATCCACCTGCCGCATGAGGTAGTCATCGACCGCGTTGATCCGCGCCGAGATGCTGTTGGTCTTGGCCGGGATGACCTTGAACCCCTCAGCCTTGATGATATCCACTGCACTGCGCTCGTCGGTCTGCGCCCGCTGCACACCCGCAGGGTCGGTCACGATCAACACCGGGCAGCCGCTGAACCTCTCGAAGATCATGGGTTTGAGTACGGTCCGGATGAACCGCTGGATGCCCATGTCGAAGCTCACGGCCTCACCGAGGATGAGCGCCCGACCTCGCGGGTCCTGCTGCCCGATGACCGCCGCAGGCGTGAGACCCAAGTCGATCCCGACGATGATGGGCCGCAACCCGTTGATGATGCCACGGAGCGGCTGCTTGGCCATGTGGTAGTCAGGTCGGAAGTACTTGTACACCGGTTGCCCGGCGCTCGACAGGCCATAGTCTCCGTCGATGAAAACCCGGATGTACTCTTCCGACCGGCCCTGTGTATCGTAGTACCCATCCGGCAGGTTCTCGATGTTCTCGGCGTAGGGGCTGCGCCCCGAGGGCTGCTTGAACACATCCCACCCGTTGTCGTTGGGTGACACGCCGTCCTTGGGGTCGAGCTTCTCGAACTGGTAGTACCACCAAGTGTCCATGGTGGGCGGGTTGGTATCGCCCCACATCCCGTGCCACGTCGGACCGCCGTCCTTAGCCGAGGGGAAACGACCGACACGTTTGGACATGGCGTCCACGATATCAGGGTGAATGTCCCGGCACTCGTTAAACCATGCGAAGGTAAGTTCGAGTGAGTTCAGGTTGGCCACGTCGTCCGCGTCATCAAGCGCGCGGAACATGATCTCACACTCAACATCGCCAACCTTGAAGAAGTAGGTCTTCTTGGTCCGCAGCCACGTCCCGCACTGACCCGGAGGGAACCAGTCGAGGAACGTCTTGATCGTGGTATCTTCAAGCTGGCGTGCAGTCTCGCGGACCACAGCCGCCCGCGTGCGGCGGATACCCTGCTCGTTGGGTTCCTGCATGGACGCGCGCCGCACGATCTCGAAGCAGCAGGTCACAGACTTACCTGAGCCGACCGGACCCATCAGGGCACGCATCTTGGCGTTGCTCTCCATGAAGCGCTTACCGGTAGGCGGCGGCGTGTAGTTGATAACCACAGCCATCAGTGTTTCATCCTACCGTGTTCGTGCTCTTCGCGCTTATCCATCGCATGATGGACCCAGATACCGGGGTCTTCGTCGTCCTCGGTGGGGTTGCACCAACAGTCAGGATCAGGCTCATGATCGCGCAGATCACCAATTGGTACGATGTGGAAATGATGCTCATCACCGGGTTCATATACCATCGCTGAGACCCAATCGAAGACCATGTCATGCGTCCAAGAGGAGTATGAAGAACTCCCGCCCGCGCTTTCTGGAGATGTTGATCTTGGTCTTGAACGACTGACTAGCTTCAGTCAACCGATCCTCGATGAGCTTGGCTGCCTGCGCTGTCCGGACCCGGTAGCACTTGTAACCATCATGCTCCTCGATCATCGGAGTCGTCCTCGCTCTCTGTGATCATACGAGACGTGGCGTCGATCACTTTCATATCGGATGGGGATGACCCAAGGTTGATCATGATCTTGACCCCACCGCCAGCGGTGGAGGTATCCTCGTTGTTCTTAGGCTCCAGACCGGCCCACTTCACGGTGCTCTTGATCAGGTCGGCCTTGACGGCGGGGGACACTGACGGGTCGTGGATCAACATATAACTTGTCGTCAGGAGTTCTTCCGCCTGCGCCCGCGCTTTGAGTCGGAACGTCAGTCCCTTCTCACGTACCTCCTCGCGGTATAGCTCCACCCGCTTGAGGAAGACCTTGTCTTGGTTGAAAGCCAGCAGGTCGTTGGCATCGATCCGGTGCCGGTCCTTGATCTCGTCGAGGCTTTCGCCCGAACCTTCCAGACACAGGGCTACGTCGAACGCGAGGCGGTCGGTCCACTTGGTCAGGTGAAGGGGGAGGCTGTCCATGCCGGGAGGGTATCATTTGATAGGTGGTGCCGCAAGTAGGGATCGAACCCACGACCTGACAATTACAAATCGTCTGCTCTACCTCTGAGCTATTGCGGCGACTGGGTTGTGTAACTTTACACGTTTGGTTTTTCAACGGGAAAATTTTTTGGGGCGTGCTAACTTTATATGTTCTATGTTTGTTCTACTTTGGTTTTTGGGGTCTTGGATTTTTTCAAGGTTGATGTTTTATCAGATACTTAGCAGCCTCCAACAAGATACGGGGGCTGTCCCGGAATGAACCTAGCGAAACATTACATGGACCACATAGAAGCCCACGGACTTTCCCTGTCGTGTGGCAGTGATCTATGGCCAGACGCCGTTTACCCGGAGGGGCTTTACAGATTGCGCATACATCGCCTTGCGCTTTCAGCATCGAGGCGTAGCACTGCTCGGTAAGTCCGTACTTCTTGGCTTTCGCCCGGTGCGCGTAGTCTGGTCGCTCCTGATGCCGAAGCACAGTGCATGGTTTACAATAGGCCGCGTACAGTGGAAGCCCACGCTTCGTCAAACCACGGGAGTGAAACTCGCTGACCGGCTTGAACTCATCACAGCGAGCGCAGTGAGACTCGTCGTCACGCGAATACAGGTTCGCCCACCGAAGGTCCAGATGGTCGCCGTTGCGGACCCTAATATACCCCGGAAATGTGGGTGGCCACACCCCGGTGGTCAACGCCCAGACAAGTCTACGTGCGGATACTCGCACCGCACCGATCTTCAGCGATGCGCCAGACTTCGCTCCATTGGCTCGGACACTAGCTTTCTTCCAATGTGGCGCGCGGAGAATCACCCCCGTCTCCGGGTCGTACCGAAAAGCTCGGCGGATGTCCTCGATTGGTAGATCACACTTCATGATATCCCCCTTTCTGTATGGGTAAATAGTACATACACACAGGGGTACTTACTGTCAAGGGGTCTTGGGTTGTGAGGTTGCCTTATGCCCCCACCCCGTCGCCGTCGCGTGTCCATGTACCCCCCTCCTAAGTGTCTGTAAACAGGGCACAAAAAAACCCCCAAGGCCGAAACCTTGGGGGCTAAGTATTTGATATTTAACGATTATCGGCCGAGGCGGGCCTTGTTCGGTGCGGCCTTAGGTGCCGCATTAGGTGCGGTAATCTTAAGAACAGGAGCCATAAATCCGCCGTTTCTCCCTCGCCGTCGCACTGCAATCAATTCCACAGTGTTGGCCTTGACTAGCTTGGCCATAGTAGCAGGTGAATAGGTCTCACTTGCCTTCACATCAATGCCATCGACCCAGAGGCTCCACTTGGAAACCGGTTTTTTCAATTCCAACAAATCGGTGATAAGATCGGAAACCTCACTGGCGGCATAGCCGCCGCTAGAAACACGGCGAATCTCCACAGCACCGTTACGCTCAAAAAGCGACACATAACCTTCAAAGATAGCCATTTGACTTACTCCAGTAAAACCGTCGGCACCTTGCTTCCGGCCCCTCCATTATGCCGATTTCCGGCCCCGTGTCAAGTTTCGATTTTGCTTGTATAGTTTCAATACTTTACACATCTTCCATATACGTGTCAGATTACGTCATATCGAAGGGCGTTCAGATTTTGCCATATCGAGCGAGATCGCTAAGTCGCTGATTCTAAACAAATAATACAATTTTTTCGACGAAAAAAGCTAGTTTAGTTATTACTATACAAACTTTACACTTTACATACTTGACAGTATAATTAGGAAAAAACGTAGGGAAACCAAGGGGTTGGTATGTATGGTATAGTTTATAATAATCTAAAAAATATAAAATATATAGAGAATCGTGGGTCATTAACGATCAGAGTGAGTTACCCCCTTCCCGGAAACTATACAGTGTAAACTTCCTAACACCCTCCCCAACCTCCTTTCACGCGACATTATCTCCAAAAACATATATTTTTTATATCATTCCTTATTTTTCAAACACTTACCGAGCGTAAAGTTATATCTTTTCTAGATTAAAAATCCATCTTTTTAGATTATTCACTCCGAACCTTACACATTTCCATGTCAAGTTTGAATAGCAACGAGCCGCTTGACGCCGATCCCGCCCCGTGGCAAAACCATGGGGTCGGGGCAATCCATGTCCAGATAACTTAACTTTACAAGGGATGATGAGTATGACTCGGACCACTTTTACCTCGTTCGCTGATCTCAAGGGTACGTATGTACCCTCCAAGGCTCTCTCTGTGGTGCCTCGCCGCCGTCACTATCTGTCAGCTTCCGACGCTGTCTATGACTACGCTGTGGGTCATGAGTTCATCGTGGTGGACTCCACAAGCCCCTTCGATGGCTGCTTTGTGTCTACTTTGGACGCCAACACTCTCAAGGCTCATGGCTACACCGTCATCGATATCATGTATAATAACAACCTCAATGTGGAGGTGAGCCTGTGAGCAACCTTACACTTCACTCTTTCGCCGCTCTCATGGAGCCTGTCGCTGACTTCGTTACCTCCATCACTTGGCAGGACAGCCAGCCTGTCGAGGTGCTGCTCCATGAGAAGGCTCTGCGGTACTTTGGTAACTCTTGGTACTACGACCACCCTGTCTGGTACCTCTTCGACGAACTTGACGCTTGGGGCGTCACTTATGGCTTCACGGAGTAACGACAATGGCCAAGCTCACCAGTGTCTACGCAGTGTTTGAGAAGGGACCCGCTAAGCGGGTCTCTATCCCCCTGACAACTCGCAATGTTCTGGATGCTGTCCGTATCCAAATCGGCCCTGATACCGGTGGCACACGGCTTGTCGGTGTCCTCAACCAAACCAAAACGAAGTGGATCGACTAATGGCTGAACAGCGCACTATCGACATGTTTCTCGATGCCGTCACAACCCACCAAATCCGTGAGATCACTGGTTCCCAGCGCTTCTATGAGGCGCTGGGTTACCTCACCTCATGGAACATGACTTACAGCTATGTCCGGATCACTGGTGGTACCTACTGCGGAAACCCCGAACTGATTGCCACCTACAAGGACGAGGCTGATGGCGGCGTCTGCTATCAGATCGGTGCCGTCTGGCACGATGACCACTTTGGTTTTCACTCGTAACAAGTCGAAACGGGACTTCACATCCCGTCTGGTGGATCGCCGCCCACCACTGATGAGACAGGCAAACCCAACCCAACATCGATGGAGGCAGCAATGTCCGAGAAGTCTGTACGTACCTCTGGCTGGAACGCTCGCCAGTATGTCCAATCCCTAACCCCGTTCCACAACAATGGCTCCAATCACCGGCATCCCAAGGGGTCTACTCTGTGGGGTGAGTACGTCGGTGATCTCTATGTGGTGTATAGCTACGGCAAGCACTGGCCGCTCTTCGCCAACTGGAAGGGTGTCTGGTTCGCCAACACCGAGAAGTCCACCCGGACTACCAACCGGCATAGGGGTTATGTGAACCCCGGCCCTGCCGTGCCGTTGGACTGCGCCGGTATGAGACTCCTCGTAGACCACGGCCCATATCCTGAACACATGGTCATGGCAGCCAAGCTGAAGCTCCTACCGGATGAACTCATCCCTGTGGCAACTGCGATCCGCATTGGAGGTTGATATGGTTACGCTCTGGTCTCTGCGACTGGTCAGCGCCGCTGTGATCTGCGGTCGCTACGGCTACGGCTACGGCGACGGCTACGGCGACGGCGACGGCTACGGCTACGGCGACGGCTACGGCTACGGCGACGGCGACGGCTACGGCTACGGCTACGGCTACGGCTACGGCAACGGCAACGGCTACGGCTACGGCAACGGCTACGGCGACGGCAACGGCGACGGCGACGGCGGAGGGTGATATGAACGACGAACGCAAAGCTCAACTCATTGAAAAGTACCGTGATATCAACGTCGAACACATCGATTGGTGGGACTGCACCTACAGCGATTTCCGTGAGGATATGAAAGCCAAGGGGCTCGAAGTGCGGGACATGCGCTTCTCTGGCTTTTGGTCACAAGGCGACGGCGCGTCGTTCACCGGCTACATCAACGACAACACCCTGTTCCTCAAGGCCCACGGACTTAACGAGACATATCCGTGGGTGGCGAAACTGCTTGAGATGAACGGCGACTTCACCCTCAAGATCGAGCGGACTAGCTACCACTACGTCCACGAGAACACCGTGAGTGTGGACCTGACGTTCACTGACATGTTTACCCATGTCCTACCACGAGACGACCTGCGCAGTGCCATCGCTGACTGCTGGGATAAGCTTCTCGACGCCGAGTACGAGACGCTGGCAGGCACCGCACAAACCATCATCAGGGATCACTGCCGTGATCTCTACCAACGACTGGAGGAGGAATACAACTACCTGACGAGTGACGAAGCAGTATGGGAAGCCATTGAAAGCAATGGGCTTTTCGAGATCGACGAAGATGAAGACGAAGAGGAGAACGTGTGATGGAAAATACCCGCCTGTTTGCACTGCGTCGATACCGCAAGGGACCGCTGATCAAGGATCAGTTCGGTGATGTGGTCTACTTCAACAACAAGACCGAGGCCAAGCGGTCGAGGGACAGGATCGGTGGCAACGCCGTCGTCACTCTCGGCCCGGATCACAAGCTCTACGAAGGGAACATCTAATGGGACTGCCCGACACAGCCTGCATCATCGTCGGTACCAACGGCTTCGTCTGGTACGCCCCCAAAGTGGAGGACAACGGCGAGTATATCCACATGTCCGGAGCACGGATCATCCGGCAGTGGGGCACCGAGAACGGACTCGCCCAGCTTGTAGCTGGCCCGACAAAGAACACGGCCCTCGACGCCGCTTCCGACGTGATCCTCAATAAGGCAGCGTTCATCTACGCTATCCCCTGCAAGGCGTGGCCGTGACCACGCTCTGGTCTCTGCGACTGGTCAGCGCCGCTGTGATCTGCGGTCGCTACGGCTACGGCTACGGCTACGGCTACGGCTACGGCTACGGCTACGGCTACGGCTACGGCAACGGCTACGGCAACGGCAACGGCAACGGCTACGGCTACGGCTACGGCAACGGCTACGGCAACGGCAACGGCAACGGCTACGGCTACGGCTACGGCTACGGCGACGGCTACTGACACGGCGAC
>Ga0214917_10000429_pt1 | contig 54803 bp, 51 predicted proteins | sample LL_1208_BB_MetaG_FD_177983 | JGI IMG/M metagenome (GOLD analysis project Ga0214917, IMG submission 177983) | Freshwater microbial communities from Lake Lanier, Atlanta, Georgia, United States - LL_1208_BB | ecosystem: Environmental > Aquatic > Freshwater > Lake | place: USA: Georgia | collected... | reverse complement strand
AGAGGCACAGTGTCGTGCATACGTTGCTAAGAATTATCCGCACGCAGAACTCGTTGCAACCGCATCAACTGCCGCAGCAGCGCAATCTTTATCACGTGGAGAATTCGATGCAGCGATCGCATCCAGTGCCGCCGCCGAACACTTTGGTCTGACGGTAATCGCTGACAATATTGGCGATAACGATGGTGCTGTAACGCGATTTGTGCTGGTCGCAAAGCCTGGACAGATTCCGGCACCGACAGGCCACGACCGCACCTCTGTTGCACTCTTTATCGATATAGACCACGCAGGAGCGCTCCTTGAAATTTTGACCGTCTTCGCCGATCACGATGTAAACCTGACATTCATCCAGAGTCGTCCAACCGGGCGCGAACTTGGTCACTACCATTTCATTATTGATGTCGAAGGTCATTGCCAGGATGAGCCGGTTGCTCGTTCACTTGATGAGCTAGGCGAGATCTGCGATGAGATTAGATTCTTAGGTTCATATCCACGAGAGGTGCGAGCATGATCGATATTAAATTCCTGCGCGAAAACCCTGATGCAGTTCGTGCATCACAGAAGGGTCGCGGAGAAGATGTCGGTGTTGTTGATCAAGTGCTTGCCAGCGATGAGTTAAAGCGCGCTGCAATTACCGAATTTGAACAACTACGTGCAGAGCAGAATCTTCTCTCAAAATCTGTCGGTGCTGCTAAAGGCGACGAAAAAGCTGCACTACTTGCAAACTCTAAAGAGCTTGCCGACAAGGTAAAGGCGGCAGATGCCAAGCGTGCCGAAATCGAAGCGCAAGCAAATGCGCTGGCGATGGTTATTTCAAATATTCTTGATCCTGATGCACCTATTGGTGGAGAAGAAGATTTCGTAGTAATCGAACATGTAGGTACGCCACGTGATTTTGCTGCGGCTGGATTTGAACCAAAAGACCATGTCGAACTTGGCAAAATTCTTGGCGCAATTGATACAGAACGCGGAGCAAAAGTTTCAGGATCTCGTTCGTATTACCTCACTGGCGTAGGTGCACTTCTTGAATTCGCACTCGTTAACTATGCAATTTCATCTGCGACAAAGGCTGGCTTTATTCCAGTGATTCCTCCAGTACTTGTGAAGCCGGCAGCGATGGAGGGAACAGGATTCCTTGGACAGGCTGCTGAAAATGTTTATCATCTAGAAAAAGATGATTACTACTTAGTGGGAACCAGCGAAGTGCCACTTGCAGCATTTCACATGGATGAAATCCTCGATGGAGCAAAGCTGCCTATGCGATATGCCGGTTATTCGTCATGCTTCCGTCGCGAGGCGGGAAGCTATGGAAAAGATACTCGCGGCATTATTCGTGTACATCAATTCGATAAGGTCGAGATGTTCTCTTTCTGCAAGCCAGAAGATGCCAAAGACGAACATAAACGTCTTCTGCAATGGGAGAAGGATTTCCTCAATGCAATGGAGATTCCGTACCGCGTGATTGATGTTGCATCAGGCGATCTGGGTTCTAGCGCAAACCGCAAATTTGATATTGAAGCGTGGATTCCAACACAGAGCGCTTATCGCGAAGTAACGAGCACCTCGAACTGCACTGAATTCCAGGCACGCCGTTTGAATATTCGTTACAAAGATAGTGATGGAACAAAGGCAGTTGCCACACTTAACGGAACTCTTGTTGCAATTCCTCGCATGATTGTTGCAATTTTGGAGAACCACCAGAATGCAGATGGAACTGTCAACGTTCCTGCAGCCCTACAACCATTCCTTGGAATGACACGATTTGAGCTGGTGTGAACTTAGGAAAGATTCGCCCCAAACTCATTGCCACAGATCTTGACGGAACGATTGTTCATCATGATGGCACTATTACAGCGCGCACACTAGAAGCCTTTGCACGTGCACGCGATCTTGGTGTTGAGATTTGGTTTGTTACAGGTCGCCCACCTCGCTGGATGGGTGAGATTAAAGATGCATTTGGCTACGGAAATGCGATTTGTTGTAACGGAGCAATGAATTATGACTTACTTCAGGGCACTGTCATTGAAGAGTGGGCAATACCTGATGATCTTTTGCACCAAACACTAAAAAAATTGAGGCTAGCAATTCCTGGAGTTTCGTTCGCTGTTGAATCAGATAACTTCTTTAAGCGTGAAAAGTCCTATGTGGCAATATGGGACGCTGGTATCGATCACGTAGGTTGTAACCAGATTGAAGAAGTACTTTCACTTCCAATCCTAAAATTATTGGTCCGCTGTTCAGGACACGAATTCACTTCTGATCAAATGCTAGAAATTGCAAAACGTGAAATTGGAGATTTAGTAACCGTTACGCATTCGAGTCCAACAGCATCATTGCTCGAGATTTCAGCTAAGGGTGTATCAAAGGGTGAAACTCTCGCACTCATGGCAGGCCGCAATGGTTTCTCAGCTGATGATTGCGTCTCTTTTGGCGATAACCCCAATGATTTTTCAATGTTGCAATGGTGTGCTCGATCGTATGCGATTGCAGATGGTCATCCAGATGCGCAGATTCACGCTAAAGATGTGACAGAGCCACATATGGAAGATGGCGTTGCCAAGATCATCGAAAAACTCCTCGATCTTCCTGCCTAAAACTCCTCCGACTCCTTCGATTTTTTAGATCCTGCATCCGTCATGTAACCTCTCCCACGGAGGGCTCGCATAGCGGCCGAGTGCACCGGTCTTGAAAACCGGCAGGTGAAAGCCTCGTGGGTTCAAATCCCACGCCCTCCGCCAGTTTTGCTTCGTATCTAATTTCATACAGGCCTGTGGCTGACTTCATAGCCAGTACACGGGCTACCACCTAGCGCCGCCTGATTATTCGGCGCACACTTGCCCTATTAAAGCCATCAAAACGTATGGCAACGCATGGCAACGCATGGCAACGCATGGCAAAGAGGGGTAATAGAGATGTCAGGAGTTTTCTCTCCAACGCGCGCTGAAATTAAAGAGCGCACGCTTCGTACCGATAAGTGGTGGTTACAACCACTTGCAACATTCGGAGTTCTCTTTAGCTTTGTTATTTATGCAACCTTCCGTGCTTTCGAAGGTGCTAATTACTATAAGGATCATTTGATCTCACCGTTCTACTCACCATGTTTATCGCAAGCGTGTATTCCTGAAGCAACGATCGGTGGATGGACTCCGATTAGCGCTGAAGTTTTCAACTTTGCACTCTCGCCTGCGTTAATCATTCTGATCTTCCCACTCGGATTCCGCATGACGTGTTATTACTATCGCAAGGCTTATTACCGTGCGTTCTGGATGTCACCGCCAGCGTGCGCGGTTGCTGAGCCACATAAGAAGTACACCGGCGAAACTCGCCAACCTCTGATTTTGCAGAATGCACACCGTTGGTTCTTCTATGCAGGACTTGTCTTTAACGTGATTCTTACTTATGACGCGATCATCTCTTTCAAGAACAAAGAAGGTGAATGGGGTCATATGAGCGTTGGCTCACTCGTTCTTGTATTTAGCTCTGCGATGCTCTGGATGTATTCACTTTCATGTCACACATGTCGCCACACTATCGGTGGACGTTTGAAACATTTTTCTAAGCATCCAGTGCGTTATAGAGCGTGGACCTTTATTTCAAAGCTCAATCACTCACATCAACTCTTCGCGTGGATCTCACTCTTTGCAGTTGCATTTGCTGATATTTATGTCCGCCAGGTTGCTGCCGGCCACTGGACCAACCTCTACTTCTTCTAAGGGACGATGACAATGACAGAATTAGAACGCTACAAATACGACGTCCTCGTTATTGGCGCGGGCGGTGCTGGTCTTCGCGCAGCAGTAGAAGCACGTGAAGCTGGATTGCGCGTAGCAATCATCTGTAAATCACTCTTTGGTAAGGCACACACTGTTATGGCAGAAGGTGGCGCAGCTGCATCAATGGGTAACGTCAACAGTGGAGATAACTGGCAGGTGCACTTCCGCGACACAATGCGTGGTGGGAAATTCCTTAACCATTATCGAATGGCAGAACTTCACGCGAAGGAATCACCTGATCGTATTTACGAACTCGAAATGTGGGGCGCTCTCTTTGATCGCACCAAAGAAGGAAAGATCAGCCAACGTAACTTCGGTGGACATGAATATCCACGTCTTGCACACGTCGGAGATCGCACAGGTCTAGAACTTATCCGCACCATGCAGCAGAAGATTGTTCAGTTGCAACAGAAAGATGCGCGCGAGTACGGAGATGCACAAGCAAATATCCGTGTCTTTGCAGAGCTCACCATCACTGAAATTGTTAAAGAGGGCGGAAAAGTTGCAGGCGCTTATGGTTACTGGCGTGAAGGCGGCAACGAGGTTCTCTTTGAAGCACCAGCAGTAATTATTGCTACTGGTGGAGTCGGTAAAACATTTAAGATCACATCAAACTCTTGGGAAGGCACAGGAGACGGCCACGCGTTAGCACTTAAAGCTGGTGCAAATCTTGTAGATATGGAGTTCTTGCAATTCCACCCAACTGGAATGGTCTGGCCACCATCTGTGCGCGGAATTCTCGTTACAGAATCAGTTCGCGGTGAAGGTGGAGTTCTTACCAACACACTTGGTGAACGTTTTATGTTTAAGTACATCCCAGAAGTATTTAAAGATAAGTACGCTGATAACGAAGAAGAAGCTGATCGCTGGTATCTCGATCAAGATAACAATCGTCGTCCGCCAGAACTTCTCCCACGTGATGAAGTTGCGCGTGCGATTAACTCAGAAGTTAAAGCAGGGCGCGGCACAGAACATGGCGGAGTATTCCTCGATGTTTCAAAGCGCATCCCGGCAGAAACGATTAAAAAGCGCCTTCCATCAATGTGGCATCAGTTCTATGAACTTGCCGGTGTTGATATCACCAAAGAAGCAATGGAAGTGGGCCCAACATGTCACTACGTTATGGGTGGTGTTGAAGTAGAGCCAGATACTGCTGCAGCCGTTGGTGTTCCGGGGCTCTTTGCTGCAGGTGAAGTTGCAGGCGGAATGCATGGATCAAACCGTCTCGGTGGAAATTCACTTTCAGATCTACTCGTCTTTGGGCGTCGCGCCGGAATGGGAGCAGCTGCCTACGTTAAGAGTGCAACACCTGTTGCAGTCAGCGAAGCATCAGTTAAAGCTGCAGCCGATCGTATTCAAACTCCATTTACAAATAGCGGTGGAGAGAATGCATATTCGCTACACCAAGAACTACAAGAAGTTACTCATAATCTTGTCGGAATTATCCGCACCGGATCAGAGCTCAAGGAAGCGATTGCAAAGATTGCCGATATTCGTGCACGCAGTAAGAACGTCAGCGTTGCCGGAGATCGTAAATTCAACCCAGGATTCCACCTTGCATTCGACCTCGACAATATGTTGTTGGTTGCCGAAAGCACCGCAAAGTCTGCAATCGCCCGCGAAGAATCTCGCGGCGGACATACACGCGATGACTTCCCAGGCATGAACGACAAGTGGCGTCAGGTCAACCACATCTCGTCTTATAACGGTAGCGAAGTAGTTGTGCGTGAGCAGAAACTCCCCGCACTACCCAAGGAACTCTTTGATCTCTTCGACGTTCACGAGTTGGAGAAATACATGACACCGGAAGAAATTGCGAAAGGCGGTTCCAACTAATGGCACGCAAAGTAAATCTTCGGATCTGGCGTGGTGATTCAACAAGCGGGTCGCTACAAAATGTTGAGGTAGATGCCAACGAGGGAGAAGTTGTTCTCGATGTAATCCATCGCGTACAAGCGACCCAGATGGGTGACCTTGCAGTTCGTTGGAACTGTAAGGCGGGCAAGTGCGGATCATGTTCAATGGAGATCAACGGTAAGCCACGTCTTGCATGTATGACGCGCATGAGCTCTTTTGAAGAAGGCGAAGAAATTACCGTGACGCCACTTCGCGCATTTCCAGTAATTAAAGATCTCGTTACCGATGTCTCCTTTAACTACAAGAAAGCACTTGAAATCCCTGCATATGAGCACCCTGCAGACCTTGGTCCAGGTGAAGCACGTATGGAGCAGATTGATGTTGAGCGCAGCCAAGAGTTCCGCAAATGTATCGAGTGCTTCCTTTGCCAAGATACTTGTCACGTAATCCGCGATCACGAAGAGAATAAGAAGTCTTTTGCTGGCCCACGATTCTTTATCCGTATCGCAGAACTAGATATGCACCCATTAGATATGTTGAAAAATCGTAAGCGCACTGCTCAGGAAGAGCACGGCCTTGGAATGTGTAACATCACCAAGTGCTGTACTGAAGTCTGTCCAGAGCACATCCGCATTACAGATAACGCGATCATTCCTATGAAGGAGCGCGTAGTCGATGTGAAATACGATCCAGCACGCTGGTTGGGGTCCAAGATTCGTCGTCGCGAGGGTTCATAATCTCTTTGTGGGATTAAGTAATGAGTAGACGCTGAAAGCCGTTCTCTACGTCAGTGCCGGTGGCGCACTTGGTTCACTCTTTCGCTACGGGCTCTCACTTATTACTCCGGATAGCGCATCAGGAACGCTTAATGCGAATTTGATCGGCGTCGCACTCGCTGGATATTTTCTTGTCTTAATGGAGCGTCGGGGGATTACCGCGCTGCGTTGGTTCTTACTTCCGGGATTTTGTGGAGGAATGACAACATTTTCTGCAGTGACAATCGAGGTTGTAGGTGAAGATGCGTTGGGATTTGGTTATCTGGCGCTGACAGTTATCGCCTCATTAATCACGATCGCAGTCGTTATTCCATTTGCTCGAGCAACAGTTAAGGTAAAACAGTGATCGCGCTATATGTGGCACTAGGCGCAGCAATCGGTGCCCCTGTACGCTTTCTTATCGATCAGTATTTCCGCAAATTCACCAGCAAGCCTTTCGGCACATTTACCGTAAATATTATTGGCTCTTTCTTGATTGGTCTGACCTTCGCAAATAAAACTCATTGGCATGATTTCATTGCAGTCGGCTTTGCCGGAGCTTTTACTACTTGGTCAACATTTATCCTCGACCTTTATCTTGGCTACGAGCTCAAAAAGTACAAGGAAGTAGCAATCAACCTCAGCGCATCATTACTCTTTGGTCTTGCTGCAGCGTGGCTCGGAATACAGATAGTTGCTTAACGCTTAACGCATAAAGAGCGCGTTAAGACGCTTCGTTGTAAAGAAGAGCCCCACAACGATCATCACAACAAAGTACATGGCATGTCCAGCAAGAGCCCAAGAGATATTACCCAGAGTTAATCCTCGGACAAGATCAATCGCGTGGGCGAGTGGGAGCAATCTAATAACCGTTTGTAGCCACTCTGGAAAAACTGAGAGCGGGTAGAACGAGCCAGAGAATAAGAACATCGGCAGAAGCACAATATTGATAACTTCAAGCTGCTGAAATGACTTCATATATGAGGTCACTGCCATTCCGAAAGAAGCAAAACCAAAGGCGATCAGAACCGCTGCTGGGATCGCAAGAATCCCCCACGCACTTGGAATTAGACCAAGAGGTGTAACAAGTGCCATAAAGCCAACGGCGTAAGAGAAGCCGCGCAGCAACGCCCAGCCAATCTCACCGAGAGCGACATCCATAGGTCCAAGAGATGTAGCCAGCATGCCGTGATAAATACGATCGTGATTAAGTTTGAAAAAAACATTCATCGTTGAATCGTAGATCGCACCGTTCATTGCACTCGTTGCAAGGAGTGCGGGTGCGATGAAGGCGACGTATCCGACCGGTTGTCCTGCGACGGTCATATCTCCAACGAGATCTTTAAGGCCATAACCAAATGAAAGCAAGAAGAGAACAGGCTCGACAAAGCCAGAAATAACGATCATCCACGTTGAAGATTTAAAGGCAATATAGGCACGCTCCATAATTGCGCGAGAACGTCCCGAATAATATTTTTCGCCGGGCTTACCCATACGCGCTTCGGCGATCGCAACTGCTGCAGAAATAATCATCTACTTACCCAACCTTCTTGTGAAGATTCGTCGAGAGGCGATGACGCCGAAAAGTAAAAGTGAGTTAAGGAAGATGAAGTGGGTGTAGAGCATGAGCGAAGAAATTTCATGTCCATATGTGAGCCAACGACCTAACTCTGTTGCATGCCACAGAGGTGAGATCCACCCAATCCACTGTAAGTAGATTGGCATATTTGTCAGCGGGTAGAAGGTGCCTGAAAATAAGAAGAGTGGCATGATCACAAAACGCTGCAGCACCGTAAAGAAGATGTCTTCGTTCTCTAACATTCCGGCGAGTGCTTGCATCATTGCGCCAAAGGCAGCCCCTGCCATGATCGCAGTAAAGATTGCAAGCCATGCGCGTGGGGATTCGAGAACACCAAAAGCCAACATCACAAACCAATAAATGACAGCAGTGAAGGTGACACGAATCAAGCTATTGAGAAAGACACCTGTAGCTATGTGGTTGCCACTCAAAGGTGTCGAATTCATTGAAAAGAATATTTTGTTCCATTTGAAACCTTCGAGAGTTGGGTAGACGCTCTCATCAATTGCACCTTGAATCGCCGCTGTTGCAAGGAGGGCAGGTGCCAAAAAGGTTATGTACGAAACACCATCAACACCCATGCCGCCCGTGTTCTTATCAATATATGCGCCAACACCTAAACCAATGGAGACTAAGTAGAGAACAGGGTTTGCGATAGCAAGACCAATGATGAGCCAAATCCATTTCATCATGGTGCGCAAACGAGCTTCTGCCACAAATATCGAACCACGTGCAGCTACTTTGGCGGCATCAACAATCTTGAGTGAACCTTGCCGAGTCTGAAAAGAGCTCATTAATCGACCAGAGTTCTTCCGGTCAGACGCAAGAAGACATCTTCAAGTGAACTGCGACGTACAAGAGACGTCTTTGGGTGGAAGTTCTTCTTATATACACGCTCAAGGAGCTCTTCACCATCTTCTGTGTACATCAAGATGCGATCTGGAAGCTCTTCAATACGATCGCAGAGTTGGCGAAGATCATCTGCCATTCCAGCGTTGCGCTCTGAACCAAAGCGAACTTCAAGAACTTCCCTCGTTGAGTAATCCTTAATCAACTGAGCAGGACTTCCTTCGGCCATGATCGAACCTTTATCCATAACAACTAGGCGATCACAGAGCTGCTCGGCCTCATCCATAAAGTGGGTAGTAATAAGAAGTGTCACACCATCTTCTTTCAGTCTGAAGAGGCGGTCCCACAAGATGTGACGCGCTTGAGGATCAAGTCCAGTTGTTGGCTCATCGAGCATCAAAATTTCAGGTTCGCTGACAAGTGCACGCGCAATCGTTAAACGGCGCTTCATTCCGCCACTTAAGGATTCAACCTTTGCATTGCGCTTCTCTTCAAGCTGAGCGAAGGTGAGAAGTTCGTCAATCTTATTTTTTACAAATTTACGAGACAAACCAAAGTAGCGTCCATAAATGTAGAGATTCTCTGAGACGGTGAGGTGTGTATCCAAATTATCTTGCTGTGGGACAACACCTAAATGTGCACGGATCTGCGGACCGAATTTTTCAGGATCTTTGTCCAAGATTGTCAGATCACCTGATGTGCGCTGTGAAGTTGCACCGATCATCCGCATCGCAGTTGATTTGCCAGCACCATTTGGACCGAGAAGGCCAAAAGATTCACCCTTTGTCACATCAAAGTCGATGCCATTGACTGCAGTGAAATCGCCGAACTTTTTAGTCAGTCCACGCGCATGGATTAGTGATTGAGTCATTATCCAATCTTATCGCGCTTGCTGCAGTGTTCTCATCCACTCTTCGACGGCATCAGGGTGACGTGGGATTCGCTCTGAGAGATTTCGGCAGCCATCTGCAGTCACAAGAACATCATCTTCAATGCGGATTCCGATACCGCGATATTCAGGGGTGAAGAGCTCATCATCAGGCTGGATATATAGACCTGGCTCAACTGTAAGAATCATTCCTTCGCGCAATACAGCATCTGTGTAATTTTCTCTACGTGCCTTCGCGCAATCATGTACATCAAGACCTAAATGATGGCTCACCCCATGCAAAGTCCATCGACGATGTAATCCAACTTCGGGGCGCATGGATTCTTCTGCGCTGACTGTAAGCACACCCATATCAGCTAAGCCTTTAGCTAAAACAGCGTGACTCGCTTTATTAATATCTGAAAAAATCGCTCCAGGCTTTACCGCTGCAAAACCAGCAAGTTGTGCTTCATAGACCAACATGTATAGAGCCCGTTGCGCAGGTGAGAACTTTCCAGAAATTGGAAGTGTGCGTGTGATATCTGCGGTGTAGAAAGAATCTACTTCGATACCGGCATCAACAAGAATGAGATCGCCGTTCTTAACTGCTCCATCATTGCGTGTCCAATGCAGCACACATGCGTGTGATCCACTTGCTGCAATGGTGTTGTAGCCAACACCATGTCCTTCAAGACGTGCGCGTCCGAAGAACGCACCCTCAACAATACGCTCACCGCGAGGATGTTCAGCCGCTGCAGGAAGCGTCAAGATCACATCATTAAAACCGAAACCAGTTGCATCAACTGCCAATTGCATTTCCCGAATTTCATAATCGTCTTTAATAAGACGATGCTCGGAGGTAAAGATTGCGAATTCTTCTTCACGTGGATGCGCGGCAACGGTTGCATCAACCATGCGATCACCTCCGCGTAAAACAAGTGCGGGAGTGCCGATGAGGAAATCCTTAAGTTCTGTCACCTTACGTGTTGCAATCTGATATCGCGATTGAGCTTCATTGAGCGTGTAGCGACGACCCACCCAAAGCTCGCCATAATGGGTATCACGATAGAAAGCATCAGTATCTCGCGTTGAACGTGGATGTATATATAGATATGTATCGTGGCCGCCTTCAACCTTCGGCTCCATCACTAAAACGGCGTCTTCAGTTGCATCGCTTCCCTGAACCCCGCTGTAATAAGCAAAAGTTGAATCTGGTCTATATGTGTAGTCGGTATCGCATGTTCGATTCTTGGAGTTACCGGCAGGAATAACAAGTCGTAGACCTTCAAATGCTGCAGAGAGAACTTGTCTGCGCACATATGTATAGGTAACAACTTCGAGCGGCTCGAGTTCGGGGAGATCAGAAGGGATCCAACCTGTCTTCATAAACTCTGCATATGCTTCTGAAGGAGCTTGATCATGCACTCGCTTAGTTGTGGTGGCCTCAACCCCGACGCTCTCATTGTTCATATCTTTAGTCTACCGAGATCAATCTAAATCTGAAGACCCTTCACGAAGCCACTCTGCCCTCGTATACTTACTGAATGCGTAGCGCTGATTGGTTTTCAGGAAATACAAAGGATTCATATATTCATCGCGCATGGATGCGCCGCGGAAATCCTGACTCAGCCTTCACCGGCACTCGCCCTCAGATTGCAATTTTGAATACAGCTTCCGATCTCACCCCCTGCAATATGCACCTTGATGAAGTTGCTCAAAGTGTTAAGAATGGAATCTGGGAAGCGGGCGGTGTTCCACACAATCTGCCAATGCTCTCACTCGGTGAAACTAATCTTCGCCCTACAGCAATGTTATGGCGCAACCTAGCTGCGATGGCAGCGGAGGAAATGATCCGCGGTAATCCAATTGATGGCGTTGTTCTTCTTGGTGGTTGCGATAAAACTATTCCATCACTACTTATGGGCGCAACGTCAGTAAACCTTCCTGCAATTGTTGTTCCAGGTGGACCGATGCTTAATGGAACTTTTAAGGGAAAGATGTTGGGATGCGGCACCGATGTATGGCGATTTAGTGCCGATGTGCGTTCTGGAAAGATGAGTCAAGAAGATTTCAACGCATCAGAACGTTCGATGATTCGCAGTAAAGGTCATTGCAACACAATGGGAACGGCGTCAACAATGGGCTGTATTGCAGAAGCGCTAGGTATGACGCTCCCTGGATTGGCTGGAACTCCAGCTGCAGATAGCCGACTCCTTCAAGCAAGTCATGATTCAGGTCGTCGCATCGTTGAGATGGTGAAAGAGGATTTGAAGCCACAGGACATCCTTACCTTTGGTGCATTCACCAATGCGATCGTCGCACTCGGCGCAATCGGCGGATCAACGAACGCAGTAGTCCACTTATTAGCAATCGCAGGTCGCGCGGGCGTTGATCTCACACTTGATGATTTCGATCGCATTGGATCGCGCATCCCGCTGCTTGTAAATCTGCTACCTGCTGGTGAGCACCTCATGGAGGACATGTTCCGTGCAGGTGGCTTACGAGCAGTATTAAAGGAAGTTGAAAAACATCTTGATCGCAGCGCTATCAACGTTACTGGTAAACCAATGGTTGAAAGCCTCCAAGGCGCTGAAATTTATGATTCAACAGTTATCGCAAAATATGAAAATCCACTTCAACTTGAAGCAGGAATTGCAGTCTTGCGTGGAAATATCGCACCCGAAGGCGCAGTTATTAAACCTGCAGCAGCAAGTCCTAACCTACTTGTTCACACAGGTGCAGCTGTTGTTTTTGAGAGCATCGAAGACTTTCATGCGCGCATCGATGATCCTGATTTAGATGTAGATGAAAACAGTGTCTTGGTATTACGAGGATGTGGACCTAAGGGATATCCAGGAATGCCTGAAGTTTCAAATATGGCGATTCCGAAGAAGCTACTTGAACGCGGCATTCAAGATCTTGTCCGTATCTGCGATGGACGTATGAGCGGAACAGCATTTGGCACTGTTGTCTTACATGTTTCTCCAGAGGCTGCAGCAGGTGGACCACTCGCACTTATTCGAAGCGGTGACCTCATCGAACTCAATGTTCCAGCGCGAACGATTAATCTAAAAATTAGCGATGCAGAGTTAGCTGCTCGTACTCCATCTGCTGCCACGATGGAAAGTTTGGCGAAACCAACTCGTGGTTGGGAGCGCATCTATGTCGATCACGTTCAACAAGCCCACCTTGGTGCAGATCTTGATTTCTTGCGTGGCGCTAGCGGTTCGGCCACACCACGCGAATCACATTAAGTAAGCACGAGAACCTTATTTCCACCGATTAACAATCCATACATGAGGCGGTAGACTTGGCCTCACCACTTGGAGACGTCGCATAGCCCGGTCGAGTGCGCCTCACTGCTAACGAGGTAAGGGGTTAAACCCTTCAGGAGTTCAAATCTCCTCGTCTCCGCCCTTGAGCAAGGTTTCCATTTTCTCGGAATTTCTGTAACTCTTGATTATGAGTTCTTTACGTACTGGCTACATTTATCACGAGCTTTTTGGATGGCATGACACAGGCACTAATACGGGTTTCTTTCCGTCGGATCCTTCTCGTGGGTTACAACCTTTCGTTAACTACGAAAACGCTGAAACAAAGCGACGCATTCACGAGTTGATTGTTGTTTCTGGCCTTATTGAGCATTTAGATCGACGCACGGCGCGCCATGCAACAAGTGAAGAACTTCTGTTAGTACATCCCCAGGAGTATCTAGACAGATTAAAAAAAGTAAGCGAACAACTACTCGGTGGAGATGCTGGTGATGGTGAGACACCATTAGCTAAAGGCGGATATGAAATCGGCACTCTTGGAGTTGGCTCGGTTACTCAGTTGATGCAAGATGCCATTGCCGGACATATTGATAATGGGTATGCACTTGTGCGTCCACCTGGCCATCACGCCGTTCGCGCTGGTGGAATGGGTTACTGTCTTTTTTCAAATCTTGGCGTTGCTATTTCTGTCGCAAAGAAAGAAAATCCTGGGATTAGGATTGCAGTTGTTGATTGGGATGTGCACCATGGAAATGGAACACAGGATATTTTTTATGATGATCCAGATGTTCTAACAATTTCTCTTCACCAAGACAGGTTATATCCAAGGAATTCAGGCTTAAGAGAAGAGCGTGGCATCGGCACAAATATAAATATTCCGCTGTCTCCAGGCACGGGAAATGGCGGGTATCTGTACGCATTTGAAACTGTTGTTAAACCGGCCCTAAAAAAGTTTAAGCCAGATCTAATTGCAGTCGCTTCAGGTTTTGATTCTTCGGTCTATGACCCATTGGGACGAATGCTTGTTACAGCAAAAGGATTTGCACAAATGACAGAGATCCTCATGGAATCTGCAGCCGATAGCGCGCAGAACCGATTAGTTATTGCTCACGAAGGCGGATATAACGCGGTCTACTCTCCATTTTGTGGACTTTTCGTGCTTCAACAATTATCTGGCATTCATAAACTCGATGATCCCTTCTCGCATACCGACGCCTATCCTGGGCAAGCACTCTTCCCACATCAGAAAGTTGAAATTGATCTTGCGGCGTGGGATTAACAACTCCTTTAGTTAGGCCTTCTAATACGCATTAAGTAGAAGTACACTTTCGGAGAGAATTTCCAATGTAAGTGAAAAGGAAGAAGTGTGAGCGCTAAACCCGAATTGCTTCTAGAAGCAACTGCTGAAGTTGGCGAAGGTCCAATATTTCTTGGGGATTCACTTCTGTGGGTTGATATCCCAGTTGGCATGATTCATGAAACTAATTTGGCAACGCTTCAGACAGAGACTGTCACTTTAGATACTCGCGTCGGTGCTGTTGCACCCTTTGAAGCGGGTGAAAATCTTGCAATCGCTTGTCAAGAAGGTTTTGCAATTTTCGCTGATGGAAAATTAGATATTCGTGATCCATTTCTTGCAGATCCTGATTTCAGAATGAATGATGCTAAGTGTGATGTTCGCGGAAGATTCTGGGGCGGTAGTTGTCAGATGGGATTCGAACCTGGCAAAGGCAAGTTACATCGCTGGGAAGGCAATGACAGCAATAAAGTGATGGCAGAGAACTTAACTCTGCCAAATGGAATTGGTTGGAATTACGAAAACACCTTTATGTACTTGGCAGATAGCATGGCGAAGAAAGTGTATGTAAGTGACTTTAATTTGGCAGATGATTTTGTTCCTAAGTTCCGTGAGCTAATTTCGATTGATTCAGGTGTGCCAGATGGACTAGCCGTAGATATGGATGGTTGCATCTGGTTAGCAGTCTGGGGAGGCAGCAGAGTTACTCAAATTTCACCGCAGGGCACAATTATCGAAGAACATCACTTCCCTGTAGCTCAACCATCTAGTTGTGCATTCGGCTCTGATGGAACTTTGTTTGTGACTTCAGCCCGAGCAGGAATTTCAGAAGCTGAACTATTGAATCAACCTCTTGCGGGATCGCTCTTCACCTTATCTACTACGACCACTGGTGTACCTGTTGCAGGATTTAAGGAGTCACGATGAGCCATCTACGGCTAAAGAGTTCAGAGCTCGAGGTAGCAATTGATGCGACATATGGCGCGGATATTCTTTCGATAAAGACCACTGATAAACACCAAGAAACGCTTTTGCAGACTCCTTGGGCAGATCGCGCTGAGGCAGTGATCAACGGAGAGCAGAGAAGTATTTATCTCGAGCCACAAGCGCATTGGATGGAGGGTTATCGCGGTGGATGGCAGATGATCTGTCCGGTTGCCGGACCCGCAAGAGTCATACATGGCGCACCACTTGGTTTCCACGGAGAAGCGGCGATATCTACATGGCACGTAAATAATCTTGAGACCAGCAGCGCTCGGATGCAATTAGATCTCTTTTCAATTCCAATCCGCATTGAGCGAGAAATTTCAGTCGATGGGAATGTAATTGAAATTTCTGATCTCATCACAAATCTCAGTCACGTGGAATTGGAGTTTGACTACTCAAGCCACCCAGCATTTGGCGGAGCACTTCTCGACGGAGAAGTAACGATTGAGACGACTGCTCAAAAATTCCATTTAGACGAAGAGGCTGTCAGCCCACACGGAGTTTCTGGATCCATTCACGATTGGCCGAATATCAAAGGTGAGAATGGGAAAGTTCTAGATTTGAGCCGATTACCATCACCGCCCACACCACTTGGAGTATTTGGTTACCTATCTGATTTCGGCGATAAGAAGTGGTACCGAGTTAAAAATATTGACAAGAACATTTCATTTGAATTGGAGTGGGAATCTGAGTTCTTAGACTTTGCCTGGTTCTGGCTGGAGTTTAATAATAATCAAGGTTCTCCATGGTTTGGTAACGTCCGTACCTTTGCAATTGAACCTTCAAGTACTCAGACCAGCGGTAAGAACCGAAGGAGCATTTTGCGGCTAACAGGAAGTCAATCCACAACCATCTACCAGAAAATTTCAATCACAAACTAAAAACTAATGTGTGTCTGCTTTATTGAGCGCACTACTGAGAAAAACTACCGAAAAAAGCATTACCCCTGGAATGAGCAGGGCAATATGCAACCCAGCATATTCGGCGACACCCGAAATGAATTGCCTTACGACAAAAGCCATTGAATTATTGAGTACACCTAACTGTCCAATAACGACGGCGTAACTCTCAGCAGATCGTTCTTGCGCCTTGTTAATAAATATAGGTGCCATAAAAGACGAGCCAAGGCCGCTAAAGGCCAAAGAGAGCAGGAAACACGTATATGCCAGACCAGGAGAATCTTTTAAGTAGTGGCTTAGGGTCACGCCTATGCAATATCCGCCACCACCAAGTAGCGCTCCCGCCTTGAGTAAATTCACTGCCGAGTATCGATCGGTCAGGCGATGAACATTCAACCGTCCCAGACTCATAAAAGCTAAGAAAACCAAATAGGGCAGCGAGGCGTATTCGGCGCCACTGCCCAGATTTTCACGAGTGTAGATAGTTGCCCAATCCGCCATTGAAAATTCCATCTGGATTGCAAAAAGCATTACTACAGCAAAAAATAAATCAACCCGAAACCTAACGACTTTCTTTAGCGTAATCCGTAGTGATTCTCGTGCAATGGATGGGGTCACTAGATGAGGCGAAATTCTTAAAAGTTGGAGGCAGATTGCAAGCAGTGAAACCACTTGAAGTAGTCCAATGTGGAGACCAAGGCTAACGTGATTTACTAAAAAGGAGCTGAGCAGAATGGAGCACAGCGCACCTGAGGTCCAAGCGCCAGCAGTTTTAGGCGTCAGAAGTTTTTGTAACTTAGCCTGAGCTGAAAGTGATTGAGCATTAATTGAGATATGAAATGTAGAAATAAAACATCCGATTGCGATATTACAAATCAAAAACATCCAGGCATTCTGTAGATGCACAATCAAACCAATAGACACACAAAAACCAGTGGCGCTAATGAATAAGAATTTCTTGGTTCCGAATTGATTCACAAAATGGCCTACGGTAAAAAGTGCCAATAGAGCACCTGCACCACCCATGCTCAGCAATACTCCGAAGTCGCCATTTGTTACCCCTAGATTGGCTTTAACTTCTGGGAATCTGGGCAACCAAGACATGACGCTAAATCCAAAGAGAAAGAAGATAGTTAAAAGGGGTCGTTCGATCTCTTCAATGTTTTCAATTTTTCTGGGTCTCACCATAACTCGCCTGATCTTACGGGCTTGAACGTTCAATTTGGGATATTTTAAAGAGAAAAGATTTTTCTATTGTTTTCTCTTTACTATTTTTTATCACCCATTTAGAATCAAATGCATGTCGAAACCAGTAACTATCCGTGATGTAAAAGTAATTCTGACAGCCCCAGAAGGAATTAACTTAGTAGTAGTCAAAATTGAAACGTCGGAGCCAGGTCTTTATGGACTTGGCTGCGCAACCTTTACCCAGCGCTATCTCATGGTGAAAGTTGCAATCGAGGATTACCTCAGAGATTTCCTCATCGGCAAAGATGTCGCCAATATCGAAGATATTTGGCAGACCAGCATGGTCAACTCGTATTGGAGAAATGGACCAGCTCTCAATAACGCGCTCTCCGGAGTTGATATGGCGCTCTGGGATATCGCAGGTAAGCGCGCGGGAATGCCGGTGTATGACTTGTTAGGTGGAAAAACTCGCGAAGCAGCTGCAGTTTATCGCCACGCGGATGGTAAATCTTTGGGTGAAGTTGAAGAGAATGTTCGAAAGTTTATGGATCAAGGGTTGCTCTACATCCGTTGCCAAATGGGTGGATACGGTGGACGCATTCATGAGATCCGAACACCTGAAGGCGCACCCCCAGGAGCATATTTTGATCCTCACGGGTATATGCGTGACACAGTAAAACTCTTTGAACATGTCAGATCCAAAGTTGGCAACGAGATCGAGTTGCTCCACGATGTTCACGAGCGACTTGCACCGATTGAAGCTGTACGACTCTCAAAGAATCTTGAGCCATACCGACTCTTCTTCCTAGAAGACGCACTTGCACCTGAATCAGTAGATTGGTTCAGAATCATGCGGGCGCAATCTGCGACTCCAATTGCGATGGGAGAACTATTTACCAACTCACAGGAATGGCTTCCACTTATCACTGAACGGCTCATTGACTTCATCCGATGCCACATCAGCACCATTGGCGGAATCACTCCAGCCAAAAAACTTGCACACTTGTGCGAAGCTTTCGGTATTCGTACCGCGTGGCATGGTCCGGGAGATGTTTCCCCGGTCGGGCATGCGGCAAACCTTCACCTCGACGTAAGTTCAGCCAACTTCGGAGTACAAGAGTGGTGGGGACCGCAGGACATTATTTACGAGATGTTCCCTGGTACCCCAGAGCTGCGTCAAGGTTATGTCTATCCAAACGACAAGCCAGGACTTGGAATCGATATCGATGAAGCGCTAGCGGCCAAGTACCCATGCGATAACACGAAGTCGATACCAAACGCCTGGACCACTTCCCGCACGCCAGACGGTGGGTCATGGCGCCCATAGGAACCGAAAAATTTCCTGAAAAAGAGAGTAAAAAACGCTTGTTATTGAACGTTCAACCTGTCATTTTTCAATCAGCAATTGTAAAACCCTCGAAAATATAAAACCCTCGAAGCAGATGAAAGGTTAAAAATGAAGAAAAAGAAGTTAGCAGCCGCAGCTGTTGCAGCGCTCATGACTGTTGGATTAATTACAGTTCCAGCTACATCAGCTAATGCAGCAAACGCAGCGATGCAGAATGAGATTGCGCAGCTTAAGAAAGATAATGGAAAGTTTACTTACTGGATTGGCTTGATCTTCTCTGATGTCGCAAACGAAACAGCAGTCGATCAAATTAACGCGTGGGCAAAACTTCGCGGTATTAAAGCTGATCCTGTTCTCGTCAACCAGAACAACCTTAATGCTCAGGTAACAGCTGCTCTTGCTGCTGGAACTATGCCTGACGCATTTGATGCTAGCTCTGGCTTGATGCTGCAGCTTGGTTCAAAGAATCTTCTCAATATTCAAAGTACTTTGGATGCATTGATTGTAAAGAATGGTGCACTCAATCCCGGTGCGACAGCCTTCAACGCTGCGAGCTATGCTGGTAAAGGTCTTGGAGTCCCTTACGGTATTAATGGAAACTTAATTAATCGCCGCCTCGATCTAATATCAAGTAAGAAAGCTCCAACAACTTGGGAAGAGTTGGCAGCAATGGCCAAGGCAGCAATGCCATCAGGCGGAGGAATGGGATTCAATACCGGTAACGTCGGTGATGCTGAAGCCATCTTTAGCGCTCAGTTGCTTGGTTATGGTGGACGTATCGCTGATAACGCAGGAAAGACTTGTACCTTGGATTCAAAGGGAACAAGAGACTTCCTTACCTTCGTTAAGAAGGCTTACGACATGGGTGTCTACGCACCAGATTCCACTAACTCAGATGGAGCGTGGGATAACAACAAGTACCTAGGTGGAAAGACAGCAATCATTGCTAACCCAGGTTCGGTCTACACAACACTCCTTAACGGTTCAGCAACATGGGAGAAGAACCCAACACTTGCAAAGAACACTGGATTTTCTGCCCTCCCAGGTGGCCCAGTAATGCGCGTGGCTCCAAGTGATGCATGGCTACGAGTTGTCTCTAAGACAACTAAGTATCCAGAACTTGCAAAGGATCTAATCAACTATCTAATGCAAAAACCACAGATCCAGGCTTATTACAAGGCCGCGATCTACGGTCCATCATTCTCTGGCTACAACGTCTTCACCTTCTGGCGTAAGAGCGTTGATCCAGCACGTGCTGGTCTATACGAACTAGCAATGTTTGGAGTTACCGGAAAGTATCCAGATGTAAACAATGCAGCAATTGCGGAGTTCACAGCGGGATTCGGTATTTCCAAGATGGTTCAGCGTTATCTATTTGACAAAGTCAGCATGGATAAAGCTATTGAAGAAGCGCAAGCTTCTTGTGCAGCCATCTACAAAAAGTACTAAGCACTAACTAATCGAGGGTAAACGGATGGGCACCACAATCACATGTGGTGCCCATCCACCTCTTAAATGTAGATAAATTAAATTCAGGCCAATCAGAGAAACGAAAAGGTGAAAATTGTCAGTATTCACCGGTAACAAAAATAAGAATCGATCCAGAGTCAAACTTCAAGATTCACTTTTGGGTTATGCGACGATTTTTCCTGCAACCTTTGTTTTGATCGGTTTCTTTGGCTATCCACTTTTTTACGAGGTGTATGCAAGCTTTACCAACAAAACCGTGGGTGAGGCAGGCAACTGGGTTGGACTCGCAAATTACAGTTACTTAATTCACGATCCCACATTTAGAACTGCATCGATCAATACGATTATTTATGTAACCTGCGTGCAAAGTGGAAAATTCCTTTTGGGTCTTGCAGTAGCGCTTTTGCTCCAACAACAAATCAAAGGTCGAAATATTTGGCGAGCGCTTGTATTAGTTCCATATGCGCTTCCAGGCTTTGTTGCCTACGCTGTATGGCGCCTGATTTACAACCCAGATGTGGGTGCACTCAATATTTTTCTCATGCAAATCGGAGTTATTGACGCCCCAATTGCATTCCTCAGTAACCCTGAGTGGGCAATGCCAGCTGTCATTTTGGCGACGGTCTGGAAAGGTTTCCCGTTCTGGACAATTATGTTCTTAGCCGCGCTGCAATCTGTTCCGAAAGAATTGCACGAAGCAGCGGCTACAGATGGGTGTAACGCCGTCCAAAGATTTAGAAATGTATCGCTACCGGGTATTCGTCCCGTAATTTTGATTGTCTTTATGATTTCGACGATCACAACGATTAACTCATTTGAAGCTATTTGGTTAACCACCGGTGGTGGCCCAGGAAGTGCTACGACAATTTTGCCTATCTTTGCCTACAAGAGCCTCACCGCATTCCAAATCGGTCAATCGGCTGCAGCGGCGCTGGCACTAGTACCCGTACTTTTCTTGCTCGTATTTTTCGTCATGAAGAGATTGAACAAGGATAAGTGATGCAGAAGAAATCTAAGAAAGCTAAATTTGGACTCTATCTCGCCGTAGTTGTAGTACTAATTTTTGTACTTTTCCCTGTTTACTACATGGTGAGTGTTTCCTTCCGCACCCAATCTTCAATGTTTATGAATCCAAGTTTCTTGCCAGTAGATTTTGTGCTCAAGAATTACCGCGCTGCATTTGAGAGCGAGCAATTTAGAACTTCGCTTCGAAATAGCCTCCTCATTGCAACTGTAACCACAACGGTAGGACTCTTATTTAGCATTTTTGCGGCGTATTCATTGACAATTCTGAGATATCGCGGGCGGGACTCATTTGGTCGAGTAATTGTTGTTGCATTCTTGACGCCAGGTGCATTGCTCTTTATTCCTCTTGCGGTTATCGCTGCGAAACTTAAAATTTCAGACTCCTTGCATGGATTAATGATTATCTACTTGAGTTTTGTCGTTCCATTAGGCACGTACTTGCTGATCGGGTTCTTTAGGAATTTAGTGGGTGAATTGGAAGAGGCGGCGAGAATTGATGGAGCATCGCGTTTGCAAGCGCTCTTCTACATCCTTCTACCGCTGATTGCTCCAGGAATTGCCTCTGTTGGAATTCTGACCTTTACAGCTTGCTGGAATGAGTATTTGTACGCCTTGGTGCTCAACCCAAGTCCAGAATTTAGAACACTGCCGGTTGCAATCACCTTCTTGCAGACAGCCGATGAAACTCCAATTAGCTTAATTATGGCTTACTCAACGATTGCAGCAGTTCCGATCTTGATCCTCTTCTTTATCGGTCAACGCTTCATTGTCGAGGGCTTACAAACCGGTGCCGTAAAAGGCTAACAAAAGAAGAGAATGGGGAAAGAGAATGCGTCCAGGGTTCGGTCAATTTCAAGTAGCGTCTGAGGAGTACCTCCTTTTCGCACAACAGTTTGGTGCAACAGATATTCTCTTTAATACACCGCTTATCCCCGGCGATGGTGGAAAGTGGCAACTTTACGATTTAGTTAAATTGCGTCTTCGCGTCGAACAATTCGGAATGAAACTCACCGCACTTGAGAATGTTCCTACAAGTTTCTACGACCACATTATGTTAAATGGTCCACGACGTGATGAGCAGATTGAAAACATGATCTTTACCGTGCGCAATATGGCACGAGCAGGTATCCCAATCTTTGGCTATAACTGGATGCCATCGCACGTCTGGCGTACACCACCCGCACAAATTCGCGGCGGGGCCTTGGCAACTGCATACGACCATGCGCTTGGTTCAAAATATCCACTAACCCACGGTCGCGAATATAGTGAAGAAGAGATGTGGCAAAACCTTGAGTACTGGATCAAGATCATTACGCCAGTTGCCGAGGAAGAAGGAATTCGCCTAGGCATCCACCCTTGCGATCCCCCAGTAGATAAATTAGGAGGCATCCCACAGTTGCTTCGTAGCTTTGAGGCCTATAAGCGCTTAATTGAAATTTATCCAAGTGATTCAAACGGTATTGAATTCTGTCAGGGAACATTCTCTGAGATGAAGGATGACATCTACGAGATGATTGATTACTTTGCCTCTCGTAAGAAGATTCTCTACGTCCACTTCCGTAACGTTTCCGGCAAGGTTCCTAACTTCTACGAGGAGTTTGTGAATACGGGATACGTTGATATGTATAAGGCGATGAAGATCTACCATAAGCACAATTTCGATGGATTCTTCATTGACGATCACGTTCCACACACTCATGGTGATACTCCATGGGGTCACCGTGGAAGAGCATTTGCAAATGGATATATCCAGGCGATGATTGAGGCGGTACAGAAGGGCTCATGAAAGTTCTCATCACCGGATCAGCCGGTCTCATCGGAAGAGAAGTTACCAAAGCTCTCGTCGAGCAAGGGTTTGAGGTTCTGGCGACGGATCGTGTAAAGCACGATTCTTCGCCAGCCAAAAACTTCGCAGTCGGTGATCTTGAATCTGGTGCATTTGTCTCTTCCCTTGATTTCGCATGTGATGCCGTTGTTCATCTGGGTTCTATTCCAAGCCCAGTGCACGACTCTGATGAGAAAGTCTTTGACAACAATGTGATGGGCACCTATCGCGTTTTTGCAGCTGCAGTTGAAAAGAAAGTGCCTCTGGTTATCTACGCATCAAGTCTTTCTATCTACGGAACAGCTTGGTCTGGTCCTTGGACATCACCAGAGTATGTACCACTAGATGAGAAGCATCCACTTCACCATTTCGAAAGTTATGCACTCTCAAAAGAGGTAAATGAAAGATCTGCAGATATGTGGGCAAACCGAAGCAACACAGCATTTGTTGGATTCCGTTTCCCAAATTGCAATTCAATTGAAGTAATAGGTGAAATGGCTAAGAAGATGCGCGAAGGAGATAAAGAGATGCTTCGCGTAGGAGCAAAAATTCTTTGGGGATATCTAGATTTGCGTGACGCAGCGCAAGGAATTTTAACTGTGCTTAAAGTTGGTGGAAAAGGTTCAACAACTTATAATTTTGCTGCACGTGACACAACTGCGCCAAAACCAACTATGGAAATGTTGGCTGAGTACCATCCAACGACAGTAGTCAAGAGCCCGCACCCTGGTTATCAATCCATCATTGATTGCTCACGATGGCGCGCTGTTTACGGGTATGAGCCCCAGCATCTGCTTGACCGGAATGCATAAAGGTATTGACAATGCTAAAAGAGGTGCCGAACAATCAGCATATGAATATCAGCCTGCGCCAAGTCGCACGGCGCGCTGGGGTCTCACTAGGCACCGTTTCAAATGTCATAAATCATCCTGAATTAGTCTCACCCGCAAAACGTGAAGCAGTCTTGAGAGTTTTGAAGGAGACAGACTTCATTCATGGGATGCCGAAATTTAAGAGCACATCAGTAGCTTTCAAAACACTTGGAATCATGATTCCAACACTCACAAATCCTTTCTATGTCGATATGTCTAATGGCTTTCAAGCGGAGGCAGCAGCAACTGGCTACGGAGTTCTGATTTGCAGCATGGATGAAGATAAAGAGATGCAGGAGTTTTACGCCTCGCTTTTGCTTGAGCGCAATACTGCAGGAGTGCTTGTTTCACCTATTGATCAGAGAGATAAATACCTCGATAAATTAGCGGCTCGAGATATTCCAGTCGTACTTCATGGTCCATCACAGACCGCACGAGATATGTGTTCAATCTCAGGTAACCACCACCGCGGTGGCGAAATGGGAGTTCAACATTTATACGATTTGGGACATCGCAGCATTGCTTGGGTGACGCTCACAGATCGTTTCCCTCAGATTGTGGCTCGCGAAGCTGGCGTAGTAGCTGCCGCTGAGCGTCTTGGGGTGCAATTAAAGATGGTCTGTATTCCAAAGATCAATGCCGCGCAAGGAGAATCTGCTGTCGATAAGATTTTAGAACTCGATACCCAACCAACAGCGGTATTTTGTGCCAACGATTACACCGCTATCGGAGTTATTTGCGGACTCAGTGCGCGCGGAATTAAAACTCCGGATGATATTTCGGTCCTTGGATACGATGGAATTTCTTCAATCTCGTCATCGATACTTCCACTCTCAACAATCTCACAGCCTGTAGAGCAACTGGGTCGACAGGCAGCCAAGTTCCTTATCGAAGAGATCACTTCTTCTGATAACCACATACATAAAAATGTAGTCTTTGAGCCAGAGTTGATTGCACGTGCGACTACGGCCCGCCCTCGATTGCGCCTTGTATGAGCACAGATACTCGTACCCCCATCACTTCGGTAAGTGAAATTGCACCCCAGCGGATCGTCCCCGTATTAACAATAAAGAGCCTCGATCACGTAGATGCGATTGCAGCCGCTGTCATCAAATCTGGGATCAAGAACATTGAGGTAACCCTACGTACACATGTCAGCCTTGAAGCGCTAAAGAAATTTGCTCGCTACTCTGAACTTGTTGTGGGAGTTGGTTCTGTAAAGAATAAAGATGATCTCTCCCGCGCAGTTGATGCAGGTGCCGTCTTTGCAGTATCACCTGGCTACATGCAAGAAATAGGAAAGCTAGCTCGCGAACTTAACGTCTTCTATCTGCCAGGCGTTGCCACCCCCACTGAAATTATGTGCGCTTACTCAGATGGCTTCGAGGTGCTCAAATTCTTCCCAGCCGAGCAACTCGGTGGAATCTCTACCTTAAACGCACTCGCACCAGTCTTTCCTACAGTGCGATTCATCCCAACCGGAGGAATTAACGGAAAGAACGTTAACGATTACTTAGCAAAGCCTTACATCGCTGCAGTCGGTGGAAGTTGGATGTTTGGTGGCGACCTAGATTTAAGTAATACAAACGCTGTTGAACAGGCAGTTCTGAAAGCGGTGGAACAAGTTTCACCAGTTAAACATCTGGAGGAATAATGAAAATCCGCCCCAAGAATGAAGTTGAATTTGATGAGATCTCATTAGGTGAGGTGATGCTTCGCCTTGATCCCGGCGATTTGAGAATTCGAACAACTCGTAACTTCTCTGTATGGGAAGGTGGCGGCGAGTACAACGTTGCTCGCGGGCTAGCCAAATGTTTCGGTCTGAAGACTTCTGTCATTACTGGACTGGCGGAGAATGAAGTTGGGAAACTCATCAATGATTTGATTTTGATGGGTGGCGTTGGCACTTCACATATTAAGTGGATGAAAGGCGACAGCATCGGTCGCTCTGTTCGCAATGGATTGAATTTCACCGAACGTGGTTTTGGTGTTCGCGGAGCACTCGGCGTCTCTGACCGAGGAAATACAGCCTCTTCTCAACTTAAAAGTAGTGACTTTGATTGGGATCAAATTTTCGGAGCGCAAGGCGCTAGATGGCTTCACACCGGCGGAATTTTCGCGGGCCTGTCAGCAACTACACCTGATGTGATGGAAGCCGCCATGCTCTCAGCACGTAAGCACGGCACGGTAATTTCTTATGATCTGAATTTCCGCCCCAGCCTTTGGGATGGTCTTGGCGGTAAAGAGACGGCTCAAAAAGTTAATAAGAAGCTCGCATCCCTTGTCGATGTCATGATCGGTAACGAAGAAGACTTCACCGAATCACTTGGCTTTGAAGTTAAGGGGCTCGATAGCAACTATTCAAACCTCTCAACTGCACCATTTAAAGAGATGGTGGAGCAGGTCGCAGCGGCATATCCAAACCTTCAAATAATCGCTACAACGCTTCGAAAAGTGAACTCTGCCTCCGATAATGACTGGGGAGCTATAGCTTGGTCACGAACAGATGGCTTCTTTGAAGTTCCATCATTTACAAATCTCGAAATCTTCGATCGCGTAGGCGGCGGAGATAGCTTTGCTTCAGGGTTAATTTACGGCCTTCTTGAAGGTCACGATCTAAAGAAGAGTTTGCAATTAGGCCAAGCACATGGCGCACTTGCAATGACAACACCTGGCGACACATCAATGGCGTCAAAGAGCGAGGTAGAAAAACTTGCCGCGGGTGGTTCAGCTCGAGTCGTTCGATAATTAATTATTAGTAATGAAAATTGTTGTTATGGGTGTCACCGGCTGCGGCAAAACCACCATTGGTATTGCACTTGCAGAAGCTTTGGGTATCGAATTCATTGACAGTGACGATCTGCATTCAGAATCAAATAAGAAGAAAATGAGTTCCGGCACACCTTTAACTGATGCTGATCGAGAACCGTGGCTACAAGAAGTAAGTAAAACTTTGCAAAGTCATGAAAGTATCGTTGTAGCTTGTTCGGCGCTGAAGAAAAGTTATAGATCTACGATTCTTGCTGGCGCACCAACGACAAAATTCGTACATTTAAGCGGGTCTCAGGAGCTCATTTTCGCTCGATTAAGCGATCGCTCTCACCACTTTATGCCTATTGGGTTACTCGACTCGCAATTTCAAACACTTGAACACTTGGATGCCAGCGAATGCGGAAAAGAATTTGATATTTCTAAATCCATTAATGAAATTGTGGATGAAACTGTCGCTTGGATCAAGTCTTAATTAATCAGTGACGTAGATTGTGTTATCCGCTTCGCGCACACTCAAACGTTCGAGTGGATGTGCGGCAGGGCCACGCAACACCGCTCCATCCTGAGCATCAAAGAGCGCATTGTGACACGGACACTGCAGGCCTGTTGCGGCTAATGCAACTTTGCAACCATTGTGTGTACATGTGGGGTTCATGGCTATTAGTACTCCTGAATAGCGAGCAAGTACGTATGTAGTTTCGTTGCCAAAACGATTTCTTGCCGTGAAAAATTTTGTTGAATTTTCTGGAACCTCTGAGGATTTAGCCAGAGGAATCTCAACCGGCGGTACAACAATAGGTTCAGGTTTGACTGTCGGAGAACTAGAGGGTGTTGGACTAGGTGATGTGGTTAGAGGGGGAGACGCTGTCGGGGATTGCGATGCGCTAGGAGTAGGTGCAGGAATTACCTTACCCGAATTCCACGTAAGAATAGTCTTTCCTTTACTTTTTCCCTTGATGCACGTGTATAGCTTTCCCTTATAGGTTGTGGTTTGACCTAGAAAACGGCATTTCACCGTCGGCATATCAGCCGCCAGGGCAGGAAATGCTGCTGATACAAGGGCTGAAACGAAACCAAGACTGAGGATTCGTCTCGAGATTTCACGCATGAATAAATAATACAAGTTAAGAGTGAACAACAGGTTAACTCACCCGAAAGTGAATAGACGAAACTTATTTCTAAATTCACATCGTGTTTCCCGACTATTTATCCAGGGACAGAATGATTACGCTCAAGGTCGTTCAAGAAGACTTGCGATCAAACCCAGGAGACTAGGAAAACTATGAAATCTCGTTACAAGATTGTGGCAGGTGTTGCGATTCTGGCAACTGTCGCAGGATCAGCAGTAGCAAATTCAGTGCTGACAAAACCCGAATACATTATTGCCTCAACAAGTGCTGCAACCATCAAGCCTCTTGCATACGCTGGAGATACATTCTCCGGACTTACCATCGAAGGTATCCCAGATGGAATGGGCTCATATCGCAATGAAGATGGAACAATCACACTTCTCTCAGTTCACGAAGTTCCTTCATACGGTGCAATCGGAACACTTGCTAAGGCTGCAGATGCAGGTAAGCCAATCCAAGGAGTTTCAATTACTAAGCTGATTTTGAACAAAGCTGGCGATCGAGTTACTACCGCCTCAAACTTTATCAAGTCATGGAGCTTCTACAATTACAACACCAAGACTTACCAGGCGTCACCAACTGGAGCTGCTCCAGCAGGACAGACACTAGGTATGGATACCTTTATCAGCCGCTTCTGCTCAGCAACTCTTGTTCAAGCAGGCGGACTCGCATTCAAAGATGGCGCAACCACATATGGATACGAAGGCGCTGTATTCCTTTCAGGTGAAGAAGATGGCGACAGCGGATATGGTCGTGGTTTCGCATTCGATATGGATGGAAACGGAATCAACCTTCCACGCATGGGATTAGCATCATGGGAGAACTTGATGCCAAACCTCAAGCCAGGAAAGAACACAGTTGTCATGGGCAATGAAGATGGCTCAGCGACAGATTCTCAGCTCTTCATGTACGTCGGAACAAAGACAACAACAGGTACTTTTGCTGATAAGGCTGGTCTAACTAACGGTGATGTTCACGTTATGAGCATTCCAAATATCGCAAATGACAACGCTTTCCGCGCTACATATGGCAAGAACAAGGCTGTCGATGTGACTTTCGCAAAGACAATCTGGGATGCAGATATGAAGACTCAGCAACTTGACCACGCTGCAAAGGGAACAGAAATGTCACGCGTTGAAGATGGCGAATGGGATCCAACAAATCCAAACGTCTTCTACTTCATTACAACTGAGTCCAACAAAGATCCAGGTGCGACTAAGCCAAACCCAGCAACCCCAACTGTTTCACGTGATGGTGGCGCACTATGGAGACTCACATTTGTTGATGGCCAAAAGCCTGAACTTGGCGCAAAGCTCGAGATGCTCCTAGACGGAACAGAAGAGCCTTACCTCAGCAAGCCAGACAACTTAGCTGTGACTTCTGATGGAATCGTCATGATTCAAGAAGATCCAGGTAACAACGCCCATGTTGCACGCCTCATGGCTTTCCGTGTAGCAGATGGAAAGCTTGCAACCATTGCACAATTCAATACAGATTACTTCAAAGCTGGTGCATCTAAGTTAATGACAATTGACGAAGAATCATCAGGAATCATTGATGTCACTTCAATGATTGCCAAGCCTGGCGATACAACTAAGTACTTCTACTTCAACGCACAGGTACACACGACTGGCGCATATACAGCGCGTCCAGACCTCACTACAAAGACTGCAAGTGGAATTCTGAAGTTCAACCAGAAGACACTTGAAGGCGGCGCGTTCTACAGACTAGCAATCTCTGATTGGAAGACTGTATTCGGCTCATAAATTAAACAGTGAATAAGAAAGTCCCTGCTCGGTAGAAATACTGAGCAGGGACTTTCTATTGTCAATCAACTAATTCGAATATTAAATAAGACTACTTAACGGTGAAAGTAATTTCTTTTGCAGGCGTAGTAATCAATTTTGGCTTGAGGACAGTTAGCCGTGCGATAAACGAGTACTTTCCCTTTGCAAAAGCTGGCGCAGTCACTTTATCGCCATATTCGTTTACGTAAGTCTTCGCTTTTCCACAAAAAATCATCTCTTTTTCGCCAACCCACGTGTCCTTACCCTGAGCTCCTGTCCCATTGCCAGGTTCGACATAAATCGACTGAGCTTCATTATTATCTTTTGAATACAGACCAAACATTACATATGCGTTGGGATAAAAAATGGTCTTATCAATCGTGTATTTAATGTAAACCTCTTTGCATCCATTCGGATCCAGAGTAAGTGAATCAACCACCGTATACGTTACTGCAGTCCTTTTGTTATAAATAATCTTTTGAGTCACAGTCGCCGCACTTGCGGAAGAGCTATTGAATAGTGCAATGACTATGAGTGAGGCAACAAATTTGAATTTCATAGCAAAAGGCTAAAATCTTTGTAAGTCACTGTCAACGTGAAGATACCAATAAAGTGCAATCGAAGATGAATAATCGGTGAATAGAGTAACTTTCATTCATCAGAGAAGATCACTATATTTAAGGTGTGAGGCGGACGCTTTGTGTATTAATGGGATTAGCATTCCTCGTCGTGGGTGCTTTGCCTCTACATGCACATTCAGATGGTGTATTTACGATTCATGAAGTTTCAGAAAAAGTAGCACCGAAAGCGAGTCTTGAACTTCAGAAAGACCCCACAGGTGGATTTAATGTTCATGTTGTTACATCTAATTTCGTGTGGCGGCCAGAGCAGGCTTCAAAGAAACATGTTTCTGGTGAAGGTCACGCACACGTGTACTTAGACGGCCGTAAAATTATGCGAATTTACAACGAGTGGTTTCATCTCAACACATATCAATTTTCCACCAGAGCCGGTGAGCAGCTACTGAGTATTGAATTCGTGGGGAATGATCATGCTCCATACACAGTCCAAGGAGTCCCTATTGGTTCAGAGCAGATCATCACTGTACCGCGCGATGAAATCCAACCGACTGCTGCAACCAGAGTTGGAGCTACAACTCTCGGCATCGTCTTTGTAGCGATTCTTTTGATTGTCGCACTCTTTTGGCGCCGATTTCGAGCTAAGTAATAAAAAGAGAAGGGTTCTGCCTCTGGTTTAGGAGGCGGACTTTGCCAATTCACCAAGCGGTGGGCGACAAATGATTACATTTGCGCCGCTAATTGAATACCTTCCGGCCGCGTGAGGAATCACGATCGCATCACCTTGGGTGATTGCCATTGCCGCTGCGTCGGCAAAAGTGATCTCACCTGTTCCGTTAAGTACGAGTGCGATAGCAAAGCCAGCATCAAAGTCTCCAGATTGTGGCGCAAGGTGTGCTCTGAAGTACCCATCGGCCTTTATTGGCAGAACCGTACGGAGTGCTCCACCAGAAAAAACGTTGCGCATAACAAGTGAATCAAATTCGTCATCGCCTAATGGATCCAACATCAGCGCATCTGTCACAGTTTCAAAACCAAGACCTAAGTGGCCATCTTTATTTCCATCTACTGCAAAGCCCTCCCATTCAAGGAGCGCTGATAGATCAGTAGGCTCTTGTAGCTCGAGGACGAAGATTCCAGAATCAATTGCGTGCGCAACTCCTGCAGGGACAAGGATTGCGTCCCCTACAGAAACCTCAGAGCGTCGAAGTGAGGCCAATAAGGCTTGCGAATCTTGTTCGCGCACTAACTTAAGTAGATCTTCTTTATTCTGCGTCTCTTTAAATCCAAGACCGACGCCAGAACCTGCAGGTGCTTCTAAAATAAGCCACGCCTCTGTCTTGCCGTGATCAAGGCCTAAATGTTGCTTAGCAAATGCCTTATTGGGGTGGAAGTGAACGGGCAATCGTTGATCTGGATCAAGTAACTTAACGAGAACCTCAATACTTAAACCAAAGTGGTTGAAATGTTCGTCACCTAACCAAGCGATTGGATCGGACGCAATTGCATCTTTGAGAAATGTCCCATCAGGAAGTTTTGATAGTCCTTGTTCAGGCTCACCAAATCGCGTCGTGACAGAGCCGATCCATTCCTCTGGTCGCATTGGTCCGCCAGGTCCGTGACGTAGTGCACCGATTCGATCTCCACCACGATAGAAGTGATCAAATTGATTAGACGGTAACTTTGCAGGGACCACCTTGTTCTCGGACATAGAGTTAAGAATATCGCTCCATCCAATAGACTGCGGCTATGGCTCATTACAAGGTAGCAATCGTCGGGGCAGGACCTGCCGGCTACTTTGCCGCCCAAGCGCTGCAGAATCTGCAGACCGAAGAGCTGACATTTTCAATTGATCTGATCGAACGCCTACCAACTCCGTGGGGCTTAGTGCGAAGCGGTGTTGCGCCAGATCATCCAAAGATTAAGACAGTGGCAAAGGTCTTTGAGAAGGTGGCAACCGCTGGAAATGTGCGCCTCTTTGCCCATGTTGAACTTGGTAAAGATGTCTCGATGGAAGATCTCAAGGCCCGCTATGACGCAGTCGTTATTGCAACAGGTTCATCGCTAGGCAAGAAGCTAGGTATTCCGGGTGAAGAACTACCGGGGTCCATGTCTGCAGCTACATTTGTGCCTTGGTATAACGCACACCCTGATTTTAAAGATGAGAACGTAGATCTAAGTACATCAACGGCTGTCGTCATTGGTGCGGGAAATGTGGCGATGGATGTAGCGCGTATGTTGGCTTTAGAGCCAAGTGAACTAGATCCAACAGATACCGCAGATCATGCGATCGCCACCTTTAAGTCCAGTTCTGTGCGCACCGTTGTCATCAGCGCTCGCCGTGGGGCCGAGCATGCAGCTTTTACATCTCCTGAATTACGTGAGCTTCCAAAACTTGAGCACACCAATGTCATCGTCGAAAAGCGCGACATTGATGAAGCGTTGGCACGTGTTGGAGAAGATATCGAAAAAGATGTCAAGAGCAACCTTGATGCGATGGCGCTGATTGCAGATCAAGTTCCGGCAGGACACGAACGCACGATGAAGTTTCAATTTCTTGCAACACCGAAAGAGATTCGTGGTGAGGGAAAAGTTCAAGAGGTTGTCTTTACCAAGACTGGCACGGACGAAGAGTTCTCAATTCCTTGCGGGCTTGTAATTACGGCAATTGGATATGAAGCGGATCCGCTTGCAGGAATTCCATACGAGCGTGGAAAAGTAGTAAACATTGATGGTCGCGTGGAAGACAATGTTTATGTCGTTGGTTGGGCAAAGCGCGGACCATCAGGTGTAATCGGTACAAATAAATCAGATTCAACAGATGTAATGAAGTTAGTGGTCAGCGATTTGAAAACACCAAAGGCAACTGGTGATATTACTGAGTTAATTGGTGATGCTGTTGTAGTAACGCAGTCGCACTGGGAGGCTATAAATGCTGCGGAAATCGCGGCTGGTGAAATTAAAGGAAAACCACGCCTAAAAAGCGTAGATAAAGGCGAGCTCTTAAAGCTAGCTGGTTTCTAGTTCATCAAAAGTTCATAGATTGTCAACCCGTTGGTCAGTCTCAATCAACCATCGACGCCTGTCCGTCTCCGTATTCTCCTCCAATGACTAAAACGTACCTCTCAGCAAAATCATTTAAGCGTATTGCTATTTCGATTCTGGCCGCAGGATTGATGCTGCCAGCAACGGTTCCTTCAGCGAATTCCGTTACATATTCGGCACCAAATGCCCCGCTCAGCGTCACTTCATACATCGGATCTAAGGGTGTAGTTGTTCGCTGGACTCCCGCGACAGATGTCTTTCCAGCAGTCACCGGATACGTTGTATCCGCAGGCGCAGGCTCTTGCCCAATTTTTGTTCCGGCTAAGGCCAGCAGTGTTGTGACAATGCCGGTTGTTATCGGCCAGCCAGCCGGAACTCCTGTCGTCCAAGCAGTAAATGCGTACGGATTTTCAAAGCCAACAGCGAGCGCCCAGAGCTATACAAAGGAGCAGCTTGCAACAGTTGGACTATCTAGCAACAAGGCAGTGCAAGTTCTTCAGCTAAGCGATCTCCACGGTGCAATCGAAGTAGGTACTTCATTCGGTGCCGCTCTTCTTGCTAGCAACTGGGCCGCAGATCGCACTGCAAATGCAGCAACTGTGGCACTTTCTTCGGGAGATAACATTGGTGCCGCACCTCCGATTTCAACAGAGTTCGAAGAACTCCCAACTATTGAGGCTCTAAACCTTGCAAAACTCGATGTCTCTACTTTTGGTAACCATGAGCATGATCGCAGCCTTGAGCATGTCAACAAGGTCATCGGAAAGTCTGATTTCCAATGGGTAGTTTCAAACTACAATCCTGATTCACTTGCAGTGCTTAAGTCAGGCGCTAAGCAAGCCAAGAACTACACAATCATTGATCGTGGTGGAGTAAAGATTGGCATTGTCGGAGCGAATACCTCTGAAACTATCGAGCAAGTTTTCCCTGGAAACCTTGATTACAAGGATGCTTCAGGAGCGAAGAAGACCATCGATATCAGCCCAAGTGTTGCTGGGGTAAATAGCGCCATTGCAGAGGCAAAGGCAGCTGGAGCAGAAATTGTTATCGCACTACTCCACCAAGGTTGGTTAGAAAATGCCGATGGCACAGCCAAGGGACAACTGAACACACTGGCTTCACAGATTAAGGGAGCCGTTGGAATCTTCGGCGGCCACAGCCACCAGACATATGCATCAGTGATTCCTGGATCAGCACGCGTTGCCCCTGTTGTTTTGGGTCAAACTCGTAATGCGGGAGTTGAATACACACGAACACAGATCTGCATGCGTAACGGCAAAGTAGTTGGACAATCAGTTCAGCACGTTCTTAAGGCTGCATTGGCAACTATCAATACAGGTGTTGTAAGCACTGTGACAACACAGGATGTAGCTGCAGCCGCAATGGTTAAGGGCTACAAAGATCAGATGACGACAAAGCTTGATGTAAAGATTGGCAGAGTGTCATCGCAATTCCCGATTGACGGTACACCTCGAATTCAACGATCAGGTGAAAACCCAATGGGTAATTACATTGCTGACTTGCTGCGTGCAAAGTACAAGACTGACTTTGCTCTCACAAATGGTGGCGGAATTCGTGACTCTTTCCCAGCGAAGAACTACATTCCAGTTGATACAACTCTTGTTCGTACAGGAACGGGTCCACTAGATGTAACGCTAGGTGATGCACTCACCGTCTATCCATTCGGTAACCAAGTTGCGACAACAGTTGTTACTGGTGCCAATCTTTGGGCAGCTCTAGAAAATGGTGTAGCTGGAGCGTATCCAGCTGATGGACGCTTCCCACAGATCTCTGGATTTAAGTTCTCATTTGATGCATCAAAAGCTGCTGGAAGTCGAATTGTTTCTGTCACCAAACTTGATGGAACACCGATCGCGAAAGACAGCAAGGAGTACTCATTGACCACACTTGATTTCATAATCTACGGTGGTGATGGATACCTCAATGTATTTACACCAGCGCAGGCTAAGGTCAAGGGTGCTCTTCTTGATATCTTTGTAGATGCACTCAAGGCTGATATGGCTGCTGGAAAGGTCACACAAGTTCCAGTAGCAGATGGTCGAATCACTAAAGTCGGCTAAATAGTTAAGATAGTTAAGGAAGAGAAGGGGCGCTTGCGAGAAATCGCAGGCGCCCCTACTTTCTTTACGCACGCATTTGGGTGGGTTTAGGAAAACAGGTACTATGAGCGCTCACAACTGAATATGCGTGCGTAGCTCAACGGATAGAGCATCTGACTACGGATCAGAAGGTTAGGGGTTCGAATCCCTTCGCGCGCACGAGTTAAGCCTTTGGTGCCTTTCACACCAAGGGCTTTTCTTTTTGCCTAGCCAAGCAGAGCGCGAACCTCAACCTTACGGTTGCAAGCTTTAGAGCCTTCAACGGCTAATGAAACCGCTTCGTCGTGGTCTGCTGCGTTGATAATCCAGAAGCCGCTTTGATACTCATCATTGGCGATGTAAGGACCCTGCTTAATAGAGCCTGCACCGTCACGGTTATCAATTAGCGTTGCTGTTGCTGGTCCATCGATACCGCATGCAAAGATCCAGTGACCATTGTTCTGTAGTTTGTCGTTGAAGATATCGATTGCTGCCATCTCGTCCGTTGTTCCAGTTCTGGATGCAGAATCAATAACGGAAAGTAGAAAACGCATGTGTTGCTCCTAACCAAAAAAGTTCTACAAGAGAATCTTAAGGATTTTCTCGACGCTCTCATCGATTGGCGCGGTGCCATCAATCACTAAATCAGGGTGTGATGGGCGCTCATAATCTTGACCAACACCGGTGAAGTTAGGAATTTCACCTGCTGCAGACTTCTTGTAGAGGCCCTTAGGATCACGGGCACGACAAATTTCTACGGGTGTATCTATGAAGATCTCAAGGAATTCACCGTCTTCGAAGATGCTCTTGGCACGTTGGCGATCAACTTCAAATGGGCTGACAAGTGCTGAGATCACAATAAGTCCCGAATCAACCATGAGCTTTGCAACCTCAGAGACGCGACGAACATTTTCTGCGCGATCTTCTGGAGTAAATCCAAGATCCATATTGAGGCCAAGACGTAAGTTATCGCCATCGAGAACATAGGCGTGAGCACCTTGCGCGAAAAGTCTTTTCTCAAGGGCGTTAGCAATAGTTGATTTTCCCGAACCAGAGAGGCCAGTAAGCCAGACAACGCGTGATTTCTGGTTCTTTTGTGCGCTGCGTTGAACCTTGTCGACTTCATAATCTTGATGAGTAATATTGGATGCGCGACGTAATGAGTGGCGAATCATGCCCGCGCCAACGGTTTTAAGTGTGAGGCGATCGACAAGAATAAAGTTTCCGAATTCTCGATCATCACTATATGGACGCGTTACTAATGGAATATCGGATGCGATCTCAACATCACCAATCTCATTCATCTTCAACGTATCTGATGAGATGTGCTCGCCGGTATTGACATCGATTTTGTGGCGGATCTTGGTAATAATTGCTGGCGTTGTCGATGGTCCACTTATCATTAGATATGAGCGGCTATGAATCAATGGATCTTCATTGAGCCAAACAACGTGTGCTGCAAAACGATCTGCTGCAACGAGATCATCTTTCGAGGCTGCAATGACATCGCCACGCGTTGCATCTACTTCTGGAGTAAGTACAAGAGTGACCGCAGCATCGGTATCGGCCTTTTTGATCTCATTTTCGAAGGTAACAATTGATGAGATCGTAGCCTTTTGATTACTTGGAAAGATTGTGACTTCTTCACCTTGTGAGAATGTGCCGCGGCGAACGGTGCCAGATACTCCACGGAAGTTATCGGCACGAGCAATCATCTGCACACGCATTAACCCGCTGGCAGATGGATCTTTTGCTTTCTGCCAGCTCTGAATAGCATCCTGCAAGGTTTGCCCCTTGTACCAAGGCATATTGGTGCTTGGGTAAACAACGTTATCTCCAGCCAGAGCACTCAGCGGAATAATGTGAATGTCTGTGACATCAAGACGTTCTGCTGCACGCTGAATATCAGCTGAAATATCATCGAAGACTTCTTGCTTGTAGCCCATGGCATCTAACTTATTGATTGCAATGATGACGCGAGAGACGCCCATCAGTGAGCAGATAGTTAGGTGGCGAAGTGTTTGGGTACGCACGCCTTTCATCGCATCAATCAACACAAGACCAATATCCGCGCGAGAGGCAGCAACAACCATATTTCGCGTGTACTGCTCATGGCCTGGCGCATCACTAATAATCAGACGCTTGCCATCAAGAAGAGTCATCGAACGATATGCAACATCGATGGTGATTCCTTGTTCGCGCTCTGCCTCAAGTCCATCTGTGAGCAAACTAAAGTCAATTTCACCGGCAGGGATTGTTGATCCCGTGCGCCGTACTTTACGAGCTGCGCCAATTGTGTCGTGCGGAATACTGTCTGTTTCTACGAGTAAGCGACCGATGAGAGTGCTCTTGCCATCATCAACGCTTCCGCAGGTGAGAAGACGAACGATTGCCCCGGCCACTAGAAGTACCCTTCCGTCTTCTTCTTCTCCATTGACTCTTCGTTTTCGCCATCCATCAAACGCGTTGCACGTTCGCTAAGTTTGACCTGTAGTACTTCTTCAACAACCTCTTCGATAGTGGTCGCAGTAGATTCAACGCCGGCAGTAATTGGATAGCAACCCAAGGTGCGGAAACGTATCAGTTTCATCTCTGGGGTTTCGCCATCACGTAGCTGATAACGCTCGTCGTCGACCATGATTAACTGATCGCCTCGATGAACAACTGGGCGTTCCTTTGCAAAATAGAGCGGATTCACTTCTATGTTTTCTTGAAGGATGTAATGCCAAATATCGGCTTCGGTCCAATCAGATATTGGGAATACGCGCATAGTCTGCTCTGGCGCAAGACGAGTGTTGTAAGTACGCCATAACTCTGGACGTTGCTCACGTGGATTCCAGCGATGGCCAGGATCGCGAACGCTGAAAATACGTTCCTTCGCACGGCTCTTCTCTTCATCACGGCGAGAACCACCGATCGCTGCATCAAAACCATGCATATCTAGAGCTTGGCGAAGTGCGACAGTCTTCATTACGCGGATGTATTCCGAAGTATTGGCATTGAAAGGGTTAATGCCTGACTGCACTCCCTCTTGATTGGTATGCACGATTAATTGTGAGTTTGTCTCTGCTGCGATTCGATCTCTGAAAGTGATCATTTCCTTAAATTTCCACGTTGTATCTACGTGCAGTAAAGGAAATGGAATCGGGGATGGATAGAACGCCTTGCGTGCCAAGTGCAATAAAACTGACGAGTCTTTGCCAATCGAGTACATCAATACAGGCTTCTTAAAGCCCATCGCAGTCTCTCGAAATATCTCAATAGATTCGTTCTCAAGTTCTTTGAGGATCGAGGCGACCTTACTCATGCGCTCACAGCCTTGAAATCATAATCTGCATGTGTCTTGCCCGTTTGTGCCAAAAAATCTTCCTGAACCTTGCTGGAGCGATCTTGTTTTACTGTGGTGGGAGCGAGAGTTAGTTTTTCCCATTCTGAGAAACCATCAAATTGGGCAAACTTTTGAATTTCACGAACTTTTTCAGGGTTGTGCAGATCGGCGAAGTTGACGTCGAGGATTGCGCATCCTTGCTCTTTTGCATAGTGCAAATAGTCCGTGTAGAACTTTGTGTAATTTGAAATGAACTTTTCAAACTCACGCGGATCTAAGTCGATCACAAGGTCAGAAGAGCTAGTTGTATGCCAATTTCCTGATGCATTTGCTTTTTTATGAGAGACGAAACGATCTAGGTGATTCCTACGAAGGAAGATCATGTGTGGTTTAAATTCTGCAATGATCGACTGTAGAAGTGGATCTGAGAGATGTTGCGGGAAAATCTTAATGATGTGAACGCCAGGAATATTTTCAATAGCTCTCAACGTGCGATGAGCGTCCAAAGAAGTTTTTTCAAATTTGAGGTATTTCCAAGATGTGCGCTGTTGGCGAAGGTTAAGTGAATAGCGCATGGAGAAGAACGGATAGAAATAATTAATGCGCTCGATCCATGAATTCCAAGCGTTGAATATAAAGAATTCGCCGTAGTACCGGAAGCCAACATCCTCGTTTGAGAGAAGGCTGCCGATGGCATGTGTGCCAGAACGTGGAAAGGAAAGAACAAAGACAATTTTTGAGTTAACTGGTGAAGGCTTCTTTATAAAGCGGTAGAAAAAATACTTTGGCAGGACCTTAATATTCAGGAGTAGCTTCCTGAGGTCGTGAATTAAGTCAGATTTAGCGGGCTTTTCGCCACTTGTGCTCGCATCGGACATTTTCCGATCTTATCAGTGGGCTATTTGATTATTGGTAGTCTTGGCGCATGGCATCGAATCCAATCAACACAATGGATCGATTCACCTCATTTTCACAGGAAATCGCAGCTATCGAGGTCCTTCGTAAGTCGCGTCGCGCGAAGATAAAAAAATATCCTACAGTCAGCGTGCTTCTTTCAACGCTGCGAGCAGATGATCTCTCCAATGTACTTGATCAATTACTTGTACAGTCTCTTGCGTCATTTGATTTAGTTTTAGGTTTGCATACAATCAAATTGTCAGCATCACATAAACGTCAGATCGCAGCTCTCAATCGTCGTAAAGTAAAAGTCTCTGTTCACAAATTCGCTAAAGATCAAACGCTCGGAGCTATTCTTTCAGCGTTGGCTTCTCAATCTCAGGGTGATTACATCGCGAAAATGGATGATGATGATTACTACGGCCCCGAGCACCTTCGTGATCTGCTAGATGCCGCCCTCGATACTGGAGCAGACGTTGTCGGGCGTGCAATGAATTATGTCTATCTCGAGCCACTTCAGCTCACCGTACGGCGCTTTGCGCCTCACGGAACTCAAGCAGTTGAGCTGTGGAGTGATTGGGTGTGCGGCGGAACAATTCTCGCAAAGCGTGATGTGGCAGAAGCCGCAGGATGGTTTGGTGATGGAACTACAGCGGTAGATCGATATCTATTAAGCGGTATCACAAATAATGGTGGAAAAATTTGGCGAACATTTGGCGCGGGATATATCTATCGTCGTACCTTTACTTTCCATACTTATGCAACAAATTATTCAAAGTACCTTAATTGGACCAATGACCAAGTTGTTGGCATTTGGAACCATCCGATTTTTGGGGGAGAGCGATGAATTCCATGCCATATCGTTTCTCTCGCCCTAATGATCTAGAAATTGTTGCTCGCCCCAAACTCTCAGTCGCTGTTGTAATTGCCTGCCGCGACGGGCAAGAGAAACTTGATTTAGTTCTGGCATCTCTTGTTGCGCAGTCTTATCCCGCCCCTCTCACCTCGGTCTATGTCATCGATGATGGCAGCGCGAAGCCGCTCACCTTGCCGAAGCTTAGGCCGACGAAAACCAAGCTGATCACCTATAAAAACAGCCCAGGTAAATGGGGAAAAACCGCTGCTACAAATGATTGCGTCGCCAAGCTGCGCGAAGATGTTCTTTGGTTTGTCGACGCGGATATGGTCTTTGAGCCAGATCACTTAGCTCATCACATGAAGTGGCATCACGACAACGACGATTATGCAGTCTTGGGATGGAAGCGTTTTGTAAAGAGCTGGAGCTACACACCACAGGCTCTACTCACTGCTCTTCGGGCTGATGCATTTGATGATTTGCATGAAGAGAGTTGGGGTAAAGATCTGTGGGAAGAGCGCGTAACACGCACTCGTGACTTAGAGAAGCCGGCTCTTGATGGTTATCGCGCATTTGTTGGTGCAACATTTTCGATTCACAACCAACAGTGGCGTGATCTCGGCGGATACGACCGAAACCTTGTCACTGGCGAAGACATTGAATTAGGTTGGCGAGTATTTACTCAAGGGCTTCGTACAGTTGTAGATCGTCAAGCACATTCGTGGCATCTTGGCTACAGCACCGTAGAGTCAAATAAAGAGCAAATTCATCGCCATAACGATCCTTCGCTCGCACAGATAATTCCACAGATGCATAGCGTGCGCGCCAAAAATAACTTCACTTGGTCGGTTCCGACCTATCAAGTATTGCTAGACGTTCGTCAAACTACACTCGCCCAAGTACTTGAACTACGGGCAAATCTTCTTGCTCTACCAGGCACCAATGCGCAGATCACCCTTCTAGCCCCTTGGAAAATTCTTGCAAAACGATATTCACCTGTCGGAGATATTCACGCAGATCTTCGTGAAATTCGGAACTGGTTAAAGGGCGACAACGAGTACTTGTTTGAAGAGATTGATATTGATGCACAATTAACAATTGAAGAGTTGGTTGAGAAATTTACTCATAGCTCGACTCCGTATTACATCTTCGCTGAAGCCGCTGGTGCTACTAATCTCAAAGATCTCGTTGACTATCTTCTAGCAAGCGAGAACGGGCTAGTTGGCATTGCAGATAAATATGGTCGACGCGCCTTTGCCGTATTCGCTCCCGCGCTGGCGCGTGCGTTAACTGTAGAGGGATCCCTGTACGCTTCTATTTCACATATGTGGGGTGTGCTTTGGCTTAGCGATGATCGTTTCGCCGCCCTCAATCAAGGAAAACAGAATCGCGTGCGTAGATTCGGCCGATACCTTAAACGAGAAGGCAAGAAAGTTAATTCTCCTACGCAACTAATCATCTTTATCAAGAAAATAGCCACACTGATTCTAAGGAAAGTTCTAAGACGTGGATAAGCCATCGATCATCCTTGCCACAAGCAATGGAATCGGGATGGGGCATTTAGCGCGCGCTACTGCAGTTGCAGAAGAACTTAAGAAGGTTGCCCGACCAATCCTTGTCTCTGTTGCAAGCGGAATAGCTGAGATTCCATCTGTGACCGGAATGCCGTGTGAGTATATCCCTGGAAAAACTCGTCGTTGGATGCCCGCTCATCGTTGGGATCGATACTTTCGTGACCGTTTAATTGCAATTGCCGATGAGACGGGCGCATCTGTTATCTCTTATGACGGAGTGGTTCCTTACCCAGGGTTCATAGCAACGAAGTTGAAACGACCTGATCTCACAATTGTGTGGATACGAAGAGGTTTTTGGCAGAAAAACTTATTACGCTTTGCGCTTCCCTTTCAATCTCGTTTGGTAGATCTAGTAATTGAGCCCGGTGATATCGCACGGTCATATGATCGAGGTCCAACTTCATACCGCACTGATGCAACCTTGACATCTCCTGTTTCGCTTTATTCGAAAGCTCGCGCTCTCTCTCGCGAGGATGCTCGTAAAGTATTAAGGCTTGATGCTGATCGTCCTGCGGTTTTAGTCCAGCTCGGAACAGGCGATTTAGATATGAACGAGAAGATGCGAGCAGCACTTACCGGTCTAGAAGGATGGCAAGGCTTGCAAGTTGTGCTCACAAAGAACCCGGTTGATGCAGAAGGCAGAAGCCTTGTTCCAACAGGATTAGATATTAAAGTCCAGCGTTACTTCCCACTAGCAGATGTATTGGCGGCCTTTGATGGTGCGATTGCAGCGACTGGATATAACAGCGTCCATGAACTCTTACCCGCACAGATTCCTACCGTGTTTATTTCAAATATTCGTGGCACCGATGATCAAGATGCACGCGCGCAATGGTGCCACGATAATTTGTATGCGCTACGTGCAGATCACACAAATCTGGCAGATATCACAGCATCTGTGACCAAACTCAGCGATGCTACAGTGCGTCAAAATCTGCACAGCAAATGTGCAGAACTTTCGAATACACAAGGCGGCAGTGAGATTGCTCATATTCTTTATGCACTCGCAACATCTACAGAGAAGAAGCCAAGTAAGAGGGTTTCGCGATTTGTGCTAACTCAAGCAATTCACAAAGTCACTTATATCTATCGGCTAATTCGCCCGTATGGGAGGAGCGTGGCTGTAGATAGCGGCGCTACGCTCTTTAGCCAAGAGATTGATGCCGATTACCTGCGCACGCACATCAAGGGCAGCCAGCGATTCGAACACATGATTGTTGAGGGATCACAGAGTTACATTGCTCGCCGTCACGAAATTGCGAATAAGGCTTATGAGTAAAGAAATTACAAAAGAGGAAGCAAAAGCAATAGTCGTTGAACGTGCAGCAGCTTCAACTCGAATGATTATTGGGATCATCGGAAAGCCAGGCGGTGGTAAGTCAACGCTTTCAAAATATCTCTTGAAAGAGATGGATCCTACGCTCGTATCTGTTGTACCGATGGATGGTTTTCACTTAAGTAACAAAGTCCTGAAAGAACTTGGACGTTCAGATCGTAAAGGTGCACAAGATACCTTTGATGTAAAAGGCTTCACTAATTTGATTGAGAGAATAAAGTTGGATAGCGCTGATCCGATTTACTATCCAATCTTTGATCGCTCCATCGAAGAATCAATTGCCGCACAAGGTGTGGTCTACCCAAGTACGCGCGTTGTTATTGTTGAAGGAAATTACTTGATGCATGACAAAGATGGTTGGGAAGGGATATCACCCCTTCTTGATCAGAGTTGGTATGCGTTCCTTGATGAAGATATTCGCATTTCACGATTGATCTCGCGCCATATCGCCTTCGGGAAAGATCCAGAGAGCGCGAAGGCTTGGGCTAAAGGGAGCGATCAAGTCAACGCTGAGCTCATCGAAATAGGCGTGGGACGCTGCGATTTTCTTATTCGTAGTTAAGAACCCGTATAGTTCGGCTACGTGCGATTCCTAAATACACCCACCTATGACCTGACCTACGACGATGTCTTCATGGTGCCGTGTGCATCAGAGTTACTTAGTCGAATGGATGTAAATCTCTCATCTACCGATGGATCAGGAACAACAATTCCAATTGTGGTAGCAAATATGACTGCGATCTCTGGTCGACGTATGGCTGAGACAGTTGCGCGTCGGGGCGGTATCGCAGTGATTCCTCAAGATATTCCACACGCAGTTGTGCACGATGTGATTTCTTGGGTCAAATCGCGCCACCCATTCTTTGATACAGCAATTACCTTAGCCCCAACAGAAACAGTTGCAGACGCAATCAGCCTTATCAATAAGCGTGCACATGGTGCAATCGTTGTTCTTGAAGGCAATAAGCCGGTCGGAATCATCACTGAAGAAGATTGTGCATCTGTAGATCGCTTTACGCAGGTATCACAAGTAATGAGCAAGAATCCATTTGTTATTCCAGATTCATATAATCCACGTGAAGCCTTTGATTTCTTACATGAACATCGCCGTACAGTGGCACCAGTAGTCAGTGCATCAGGCGAACTTGTTGGAATTTTGACACGGGTCGGTGCACTTCGCGCAACTTTGTACACCCCAGCTCTTGATAGCAAAGGTCGGCTACGCATCGCTGCAGCAGTTGGAATTAATGGAGACGTCGCGGCTAAAGCAAAGGCGCTGATCGATTCAGGCGCAGATGTACTAGTTGTTGACACCGCGCATGGCCATCAGAAGAAGATGATCGAAGCGCTAAAGATTATTCGTGCGCTGAACCCATCGATTCCGATCGTGGCTGGCAACGTTGTTACCGCAGAAGGAACACGCGATTTAATCGCAGCCGGTGCTGACATTATTAAGGTGGGCGTAGGTCCTGGAGCGATGTGTACAACTCGCATGCAAACTGGTGTTGGCCGTCCGCAATTTTCAGCAGTTCTTGAATGCGCAGCAGCTGCGAAAGAACTTGGAAAATCTGTTTGGGCAGATGGTGGGGTACGTCATCCACGCGATGTTGCACTGGCACTTGCAGCAGGCGCATCACAAGTGATGATTGGTTCTTGGTTTGCTGGAACTTATGAATCGCCTGGAGACTTGCAGCGTGATGCCAATGGCAAACTCTTTAAAGAATCTTTTGGAATGGCATCTGCTCGCGCAGTTGCTGCACGAACATCTTCTGAGGACGCCTTTGATCGCGCACGCAAAGCGCTCTTTGAAGAAGGTATTTCAACATCTCGTATGTATCTCAACTCAAGCCGTCCAGGCGTTGAGGATCTCCTTGATGAGATTATTGCCGGCGTGAGATCTTCATGTACCTATGCAGGTGCGCACGATCTCAATGAGTTTGCGGAGCGCGCAACAGTGGGAATTCAATCGCCTGCTGGATATGCAGAGGGTCGCCCACTGCACTCGTCGTGGACTCTTTAGCCGCGTAGCGCGGTTGCGAATTCGCGGAAATCTTCAACAAGAAGGTCAATCTCTGCCTGGCCATGTGCCAAGCTGATCAACCACTGCTCATCTAATCCAGGTGGAGTGATTATGCCGCGGTTAAGTGAGAAGAGCCAGTGCGCTTCTGCGATACCAAAATCAGTTGCTTTGTAATCACGGTAATTACGCACTGGAGTTGTTGACCATGTGACACAGCCTTTAACTCCGAAACCAACAGTGTGTGCAGGTAGTTCGTACTCGTCGATAATTGCGCTAATGCGCGTTAAAGCCTGCATATTTAGCGCTTCTGCCGTCTCCATCGCCTCGTCAGTACAGATGCGATCAATTGCGCGAACACCAGCCATGGCAAGTGGGTTACCGTTAAAAGTTCCGAAGTGTGCCATCTTGCCGTTGGTGACGTAATCCATGTACTTCTTCTTTCCACCAAACGCTGCAAGTGGAAGTCCGCCGCCAATAGATTTTGCGAGAGTGATCAAATCTGGCTGAACACCTAAACGTGCAGATGCGCCGTGAGCGCCAGCTGTTAGTCCAGTTTTTACTTCATCAAAGATGAGAACAACGTTGTACTTATCGCAGAGTGCGCGAACACCTTCGAGATATCCAGTGTCAGGAAGAATAATCGCTAGATTTTCTAGTACCGGCTCAACGATAAAGCAGGCAATCTTCTTTGAATTCTTCTTAAACATCTTCTCGAGAGCTTTAAGATTATTGAATGGGACTACGTAGATGTCTCCCGGGACAAGGTTGGAGTCGATGTAAGCCTTTGGCTTCTCTGGATTTCCAATTTTATCTAGTGGTGGTTTTGAAGAGACAACAAATGGATCGTAACTACCGTGGTAGCCACCTTCAATTTTGAGGATACCCATCTTGTTAGTTGCAGATCGAGCAACGCGAACCGCGTACATCGTCGACTCTGTACCTGAGTTGGTGAAGCGAACCTGATCGATGCCAAAGCGCTTACAAATACGCTCTGCAGCATCAGTTGAAATCGGTGAAGGTGTAACAAAGAGCATTCCGGTGCGGAGCGAAGATTGGATCTCTTCGACAACGATGGGATTGAGGTGGCCAGCGAGCATTGCGCCAAAGCCCATAGAGAGGTCCAGGAGTTTGCGACCATCAACATCTGTCATCCAGGCGCCCTCTGCAGAGGCGATTGAGATTGGATATGGATCCCAGTGCTGGAAGCTTGAGGTCACACCGAGAGGCAGTGAATCGAAGGCGCGCCGACTTTCGGCCTCAGATGCCTTTGTATTCTTGGTGAAAAGTTTCCATTCATCAGCCAAAACTTGAGCAACTCGTTCTGGCGAGACTGGCTTTGAAATGGCAGGGACGTGTCTAAAACTACTTGAATGATGCCTCTGCATCGTGGAATACATTTGTAAAGTCCAATTCGTTAGGGTTGAAGTATCTCTGATCCCTAAATAAGTTGCAACTAATATGAAATTTACGCGTGTTTAACCCTGAACAAGAAAGACTTTATCGACCACTTGATCAATGAGGTCATACCATGCTTCAGGATTCATCTGGTTATCTACAAAGTCATCGACAATCATGCCAAGTGTGTATGCCTGCACAAGAACCGCGCCAGCGTGCGCATCAAAATCACTTGAATAGAGCCCCTTATTGCGAGCTTCATTAATCAGATCAATCAGTGCATCAGTGAGGCGAGTCTGTTCTTCAGCTAACCGTTTTCTAAAGCGTGGATTATGTTCAGCCGCGGCGATTGCACGAGCACGTTGAAAACGTGTATTGCTGTACTTCGGATCTTGAGTAAATCGAGTAATTATTTTAAGACCATTCACCATATCTTCACGTGTTTTGACTTTTGCAATCATCGCAACAAGTGCTTCTACACTTCGATCAACCCAGGCTGCATATCGCTCTACTTGCGCAAATTCGAGGAGCTCTCCGAGATCTTCAAAGTGGTGATACAAACTGCCCTTAGAGATTCCAGATGCTTCCAAAATTTCATCGACAGCAATTTCACCAGGTAGCTTTGTATCGAGCAAAGTCACTGTGGTCGAAATCAATAGTGCTTTCGTCGGATGAACCTTTGTAGCCATCTGCCAATTAAACTCCATCGCGGGGCGAGGTGGATACTTTTCACACTGCATATTTGTGCAGAGCGAGGTAAGGTCTTCCGTTATGAGAGCAGAAACTGCCGTTCCAGTAAATGAAGTAATTGCAATCCGTAGAAGTCCCCGTTCACTTGATGAGCAGACGCAGATCTCAGATACTGATCTGCTCGGCATCCTTGAGGCTGCCCGATGGGCGCCATCTGCCTTTAATGGACAGCCTTGGCGCTTCTTTGTCGGCAAGCGCGGTGAGCCAACTTTTGATCAAATACTGGGCTCACTTGTTGAGTTCAATCAAGGGTGGGCAAAGAATGCATCAGCACTGATCCTTGTAGCGGCACAACCAACTCGCGATGATGGATCGATCCATGCAGATTATCAATTTGATTGCGGATTAGCTGTCGCCCAGCTTGTCATCGAAACCCATGACCGCGGATTAGTTGCACATCAGATGACAGGCTTTGATAAAGATAAGGCGCGCACCAATGTTGAGATGGCAAGTGAGCTGGTGCCTGTTGTTGTTATCGCAATTGGTAAGCAAGATAGCCACGAGAAGTTACCTGCTGCCTTAGCTGAGCGTGAGCTTGCGCCACGAGGTCGTAAATCTTTGGATGAGATAGTTCTTGTAGGCCTACCGAAGATTTAATTAAAAGCGCGATCTAATCTTCCATAAGTCAGGAAAGACTGGCGCGAAGAGTGTGCTGGCAAGATATTCAACTCCGCTAGAACCACCGGATCCAATTTTAGACCCGATAGTTCGCTCCACCATCTTCACATGGCGATAGCGCCACTCTTGTAAACCTTCGTCAATATCTACAAGGCGCTCGCAGACCATCGCGCTCTCTGGGTCATGTTTATGTACTGCAAGGAGAATTTCCTGTATCTCTTCATTACTCTCGTAATGTGATTTAACATCACGATTAAGAATGTGATTGGGAATCCCGTGTCCACGATGATTGAGGTATGTAAGAGTTGAATCCCAAAGACTCTTTCGCGAGGTGATCGCTTCAATCTCTTGCTGATCTTTCGGCGGAAGATGTCCTGACATCCGTGAATCACGGCGACCTAGGATCGCTTCGACTTTTCTGAATTGTGCTGATTGAAAACCACTTGAAGATGCGAGGTATCCTCGAAAAGCATTGAATTGCAGTGGAGTCATCGTCTCCAAGATATCGATCTGTGTCACACATACTTTAAGAATTGTGCGAATACGCCCCAAGATTGCAAGGCTTCGATGAGTATCGCCAGCCTCAAGAGATTGTTGGGCAGCGGTGAATTCATGGATAAGTTGCTTAAACCAAAGCTCGTAAGTTTGATGAATAATAATGAAGAGCATCTCATCATGTTCTGGCCCTTGCGAAAGTGGACGCTGTAGTTCCAAAAGTTCATCGACTGCCAAATAAGAGCTGTAGGTAAGCGCTGATTCGAATTCACTTCCTGAAGTGTTGCTCATGTAACTCTCGAATCTGATTCCTTGATTGTTTTGTATTGGCGCGTAGCGACAAGATCACGCATACGTTGGAAACCATCCCAAATCTCAACATACGAGGTGGGAAGTGGAGCTATCGCCAAACGAATTGAATTTGGTGTTCGGTAGTCAGGAATAACGTTGGCATATTGACGAAGCGCTACGCAGATTCGTGCCGCATCGGGATGTCCGAGCGAAATATGTCCACCACGCTCAGATGCGTTGCGTGAAGTCAGCAAGGTGAAACCTAAATCTGCAAGCCACGCGTCGTAGAGCTCAATCATCATCTGCGTTCCAGTTGCTGCCTTATGCGCGATTGCATCTATGCCAGCATCTTCAATCATTGAGAACGCAGTTTTTACACAACGAAGGCCAATCAGGGAAGGAGAAGCAATTTGGAAGCCACGAATTCCATCTGCACGTTCAAAGACTGGTCCCATTCCAAACTGATCTCCTTGTGAGAACCAACCTTGAATCGGAACTTGTAACTCTTTCTGCACTCGCTTATTGACATATAACCAAGCGGGAGATCCCGGCCCAGAGTTTCCATATTTATATGTGCAACCAACTGCGATATCAACACCATTCTTATCAAAATCCATCTCGATTGCACCGACTGCATGGCTGGCATCCCACAACAAAAACGCTCCGTGGTGGCGCACTAAATCAGTCAGAGATTTGATGTCATTGCGGGCTCCTGATCGATATTGAATAACTTCGAGAGTGACAAGTGCAACATCGTCGTTTAAGTACTTCTCTAAAATCTCGGGAGTGATCCGTTCGTTCTCTGCACTCCCTGGAGTTTCATTATCAATAATTACCAACTTCAATCCAAATTGTTTTGCAATTCCATCAAGGATGTAGCGATCAGTTGGAAAATTTGCTGCATCGGTAATGATGGTCTTTCGACCAGGACGTGCGTGAATTGCAGCTAGCGCCAACTGATAGAAATTCACCGACGTTGTATCGCAGACTAAGACTTGACCGGCGGCCGCACCTAGCGTTGCACGTCCCAGCAGATCGCCTGTTGGCTGCGCTTCATCTACCCAATGTCCCCAACCAGTGACAACTTCAGGTCCCCACTCACGGGTCATAAAATCATTGACTGCGGTGACTGTGGCAAGAGGTAAGCGGCCTAGTGAATTTCCATCCAAATAACACATCTCGGGATCAGAGATCATAAAGAGTGATTTAAATCCTTTGAGTGGATCTTTCTCATCGAGAGCAAGTGCATATTCGCGGTCTGTAACCATCATGGCGCAAAGGTACGCTTCTCCATTATGGCGCGCAATCTTGTCAATCTCGAAGGTGTAAGTAAGGCCTTCGATATCCGCCCATTACTCACTAAAGTCTCGATCGGCGTCGCTGAAGGCGAACGAATCGGAATTGTTGGTCGAAATGGGGCTGGTAAGAGCACTCTCATGAAGATTATCGCGGGAATAGAAAATGCAGATGAAGGGCGAGTAACGCAAGGAAATTCTGTGCGCATAGGAATGCTTTCACAAGTAGATCTGGCTGATAAAAACGCAACAGTGGGCGATATCGTCATCGGGGATCGCGCTAAACATGAATGGGCGAGTGATCCCAAGATTCGCGAAGTATTTACTGGGTTGTTTGGCGGCTTTGATGATCATCTCTTTGAAAGAGTGTTTATTACGTTATCGGGCGGAGAGAAGCGACGAGTTGGCCTAGCAAAGCTACTTATTGATGAACTTGATTTGATTATGCTCGATGAACCAACAAACCATCTCGATGTTGAAGGTGTTGATTGGCTAGCTCAACATTTAAATGCGCGAAGAGACCTGGCCGTGCTTGTTGTTACACACGATCGCTGGTTTTTGGATGCAGTAACAGAGCGAACATGGGAAGTAGTTGCTGGAGCTCTTGAAGAGTACGACGGTGGATATTCAGCATTTGTTCTTGCGAAGGCAGAACGCGCTCGACAGTCAAGTGCCATGGATGCAAGGCGCAATGCGCTAATTCGTAAAGAACTTGCCTGGCTTCGTCGAGGAGCGCCTGCGCGGACGACTAAACCAAAGTTCCGAGTAGACGCAGCTAATGAACTGATTAGTGCAGAACCGGCACCACGTGATCAGAGTGAATTACTTAAATTTGCACTTAACCGTCTCGGTCGAACCGTTTTGGAATATCAGCATGCAAAAATTACTGCGGGTGATAAAGAACTCATTAGTGAATTAACATGGAATATAGGACCTGGTGATCGCTTTGGAATTGTCGGCATTAATGGTGCCGGTAAAACCACACTGATGCGCACGATGGCAGCAGAGCTTGAAGTAGCGGCAGGAAAACTAGTTACTGGAATTACGGTCAAAATTGCATTTCTTACACAGCACCTGGATGAACTTGATCCAACATGGCGAGTGTTGGAAGCTGTTGAAAAAGTAGCTAACCACATTGAGATTGGTAAAGGAAGAACACTTTCGGCGTCGCAGCTCTGTGAGCGTTTGGGCTTTGATCGTGATGGGCAATGGACTCCAGTAGGAGACCTTTCTGGCGGAGAGAAGCGGCGCTTACAGCTGACGCGATTACTTATGGATTCACCAAATGTATTGCTACTCGATGAGCCAACTAATGATTTCGATATCGAAACACTCACCGAACTTGAAGATCTCTTAGATAGTTTTGGCGGCACACTCATTGTGATTTCGCATGATAGATATTTCCTAGAACGTGTTTGCGATCGGTTCGTAGGGCTGCTCGGTGATGGCCAACTTCGAGATCTTCCGCGAGGTGTCGATCAATATCTGGAAGATCGCTCCCGCTCACTTAAGGGTGGATCTTCACAGGGTGAAAAGAAGGTCTCATCGGCTCAAACCGAGCGACTTCTTAAGAAAGATTTGGCCAGAGTTGAACGACAAATTGCGAAGGCGCGCGAGAAGCTTGTGGATCTCAAGAATCAGCAGAACGAAGCATCATCTGATGCTCTTCGCTTAATTGAGATTGCTGCAGATATCACTTCCATCGAATCTGAACTTGTTCAACGAGAAGAAGAGTGGCTAGAAATCACACTTCAACTCGAGAGCTAAAGTAAAGTGTGCAGATGCAACATCGGCGATTAGATTTCCTGGCAGCGCTTTCAGGGCTCTTGATCGCGCTCCAAGCTCGAGCAAATGGTGAACTTTCACACCGCTTAGGAAATGGATTACAGGCAGCCCTTGTTTCATTTACATCTGGCTTAATCATTATTGTTGTCATCGCACTTTTTAATCCTTCAATTAAGGAAGGCGTGCGCACTCTACGTAGAGCAGTTGTTGCCAAAGAAATTCCACCATGGACGCTCTTTGCTGGAATGCTTGGAGCAAGTTTTGTAGCAGTGCAGACTAAAATTGTTCCGTTGATCGGTGTTGCAATCTACTCAGTAGCCGCGATCGCTGGTCAAAGTGCGATTTCATTAGTTGTTGATCGCATCGGATTGACCGGAGGTGGAAAGAAAAAAATCACTCCAAGGCGTGTTACTGCTGCCTTTGTCACCGTTCTTGCAGTCTTTATCTCAGTTGCAGATCGACTTGATGGGAAAGATTTATCAATTGCCGCAGTTGTTCTTGGAGTTCTTGCCGGGACAATCGTCGGTGTGCAGCGTGCAATGAACGGTCAAATCAACGAACATTCACAACAGAGTTTTACGACATCATTACTAAACTTCGCGATGGGAACTACTTTTCTCTTAATCTTTCTCTGCTTCGCAATGACTATGGGCGGCATGAAACTATCGCCGTTACCAGCAGGCCCTTGGTGGATTTATACAGGGGGAGCCATTGGTGTCATCTACGTCGCTTTCACATCAACAATTGTGCAACACCTCGGTGTGCTTACATTTACACTGATCAGCGTTGGCGGACAGCTGGCCGGATCTTTACTGATTGATCTCTTTTCACCAACAGATGGAGTCCAGATAAGTATTTATCTTGTCTGTGGAATTGTTCTTACTTATCTCGGAGTACTTGTCGGTGGCGTGCGAAATTCACAATTAAAGAGAGCAGCCACAGAGTAATAAAAATCCACCCGATAGTGACGGCGGATGTCTTTACCCATGGAAGCGTTGCGGCGTAAAAGCCGGACATCGTAATTCCAACCCCCCAAATAAGTGCGCCTAGAGAATTTGCTAGTAAGAATTTGTAGTAATTCATACGTGTAGTACCAGCAATAGGTGGCACAAAGGTACGGACCCATGGAATAAAGCGAGAGCCAACAACTGCCCAGAAGCCATACTTTTCATAATAGATTTCAGATTTCTTAATCATCTTCTGGATACGAGGAGATTTACGACGTTCAAGATAAGGGCGACCAATTACCCGCCCAAAAGCAAAGCCCACTTGGTCTCCAAAAAAAGCAGCAGAGAAGACAACAATCGCCAAAATGGCAGGATTTATATTTCCATGTGTTGAAGCTACGATTCCAGCTGCGAAGAGAAGTGAGTCACCTGGCAGAAAGAAACCCAGCAGCACTCCTGTCTCGATAAATATGATGATGCCAACTACTAGGTAGAAGATAAAAGGCGCTAAATTTTCGAAGTTATCGACGAAAAACTTAGTCAAATCACTCATACACTCGCCTTTACGGCAGCGGCCACCTTAGTAACAACTTGTGGGTCAAAGACGCTTGGAACAATAAATGATGCGTTGAGTTGCGAGGCAGAGACACAATCTGCAATTGCGTTAGCAGCAGCGATCAGAAGTTCATCTGTTATTTGATTAGCCTGTGCATCGAGCAATCCACGGAAGATTCCTGGAAAGGCAAGTACATTGTTGATTTGATTTGGTTGATCGCTGCGCCCTGTGGCTACAACTGCTGCATATTTGCGAGCAATGACAGGATCGATTTCAGGATCTGGGTTTGCAAGTGCGAAGACAATTGATTTCTCACTCATTGATGCAATATCAGCTTCGGTAAGTACGTTAGGTGCACTGACACCTATAAAGACATCAGCACCTGTCATTGCTTCATGAAGATTGCCCGCAAAATTCATCGGATTCGAATGATCGATAAACCAGGCGCGCATTTCGTCATCACGGCTGCGCGAAGAATTGATTGCGCCATCCTTATCAAATGCAATAATGTTTTGCGCACCACTTTTTACTAAGAGACGAGCAACAGCTGTGCCAGCAGCTCCAGCTCCGCTCATGACAATCTTTACTGATGAAATATCTTTATTCACCAGCTTCAATGAATTCTTGAGCGCTGCGAGTACGACAATTGCTGTTCCATGTTGATCGTCATGAAAGACCGGAATATCTAGTAATTGGCGAAGACGTGCCTCAACCTCAAAGCATCGCGGTGCAGAAATATCTTCAAGATTAATACCGCCATAGACAGGGGCTATCAACTGAACAGTTCGTACGATTTCATCGACATCTTGTGTATCGAGGCAGACTGGCCAAGCATCGACGTCAGCGAAGCGTTTAAAGAGAGCAGCCTTTCCCTCCATCACGGGAAGAGCTGCGGCCGGTCCGATATTTCCAAGGCCTAATACCGCTGAACCATCAGTGACAACTGCAACGGTATTGCGCTTCATTGTCAGGCGTCTGACATTCGATGGATCATCAACAATTGCCTGACTTATTCGTGCGACACCAGGAGTGTAGGCGCGTGAGAGATCATCGCGAGTTTTAAGCGGAACTTTGGATGCAATCTCAATCTTGCCGCCTAGATGAAGCAAAAATGTGCGATCTGAAACCTTGCGAACGATAAGACCATCAATTTTATTAAGAAGATCTGTTACTTCTTCAGCATGATCTGCATTGACTGTGTCACAGGTGACGTCAATTACAACTCGATCGAGTAAGGATTCAACGACATCAAGTGCGGTAATCGTTGCGCCTGCAACAGATAACACAGATGTTATTTGTGCTACTGGCTGAAGATCAGGTGATCCCTCAACTCGAATGGTTATTCCGTACCCGGGTGAGGTCGATGCCATTTAGACAACTCCGT
>Ga0214917_10000428_pt1 | contig 54850 bp, 57 predicted proteins | sample LL_1208_BB_MetaG_FD_177983 | JGI IMG/M metagenome (GOLD analysis project Ga0214917, IMG submission 177983) | Freshwater microbial communities from Lake Lanier, Atlanta, Georgia, United States - LL_1208_BB | ecosystem: Environmental > Aquatic > Freshwater > Lake | place: USA: Georgia | collected... | reverse complement strand
GAGAGCGGACGACGGGGGTCGAACCCGCGACCTGAACCTTGGCAAGGTTCCGCGCTACCAACTGCGCTACGTCCGCATCTATTGACCTAAGCCAATTAGAGGGCGAAATCTATCGCAATTAGCGCCTTCTGCCCAAGTCATACCGAAGATGAAGGCCGGTTGTAGCGAAGATTCACAGTATTTAGATACCTAGCCTTGAGGTAGCGTCATCTTTATGCAACCGCTCTTTTGGATGGGTAATCATCTAGCAAGTGAGCTCGTTGAAGTATCAAGTGATCTAGAGTCATTACGCAGGCCAGGTTTCTGGGTTGTATTAGGAAGCTTTGAAGGCAAGTGGCGCCTTGCAAGGTTTGCAAAAGTAGAGCAGCAAGACTTTCCAAAGGTTGAGTTAAGTTGGAGTCCGATTTCTGACGATGCTTGGCAAAGCACTTTCGATAAAAGCACCTACTGCTCCTATGTTGAGAGAATTAGAGAGAAGATTTCAGCTGGTGAGGTCTATCAAGTTAATGCTTGTCGGATTCTAAGTGCTGATAACAAATCAAATCCATCCCTATTGCCCCTTGCAGAAAAGATCGTAGATGAAAATCCAGCTAAGTTTGCAGCCTATTTGAATTTTGGAGACATCCAAGTTGCTTCAGCATCTCCAGAGCGCTTTATATCTTTGCAAGATGGAGTTGCGATCTCATCTCCTATTAAAGGAACTTCAGCAACAGATGAGTTTCTAGAAAAGGATAGAGCCGAAAATCTGATGATTGTAGATCTAATTAGAAATGATTTAAGCAAAGTTGCAAAGACAGGAAGTGTGACTACCCCCAGACTCCTATCCACTGAAGCTCATCCTGGGCTTTTTCATCTAGTCTCTGATGTGAGAGCAGAATTATCTGACGGTAAGGATTTAGTTGATTTACTTCTTGCCATGAGTCCGCCAGGATCGGTAAGTGGAGCGCCTAAAAGCAGCGCGTTAAAGATAATTGAAGAAAATGAAACCCCGAGAGGTCCTTACTGCGGAGTTCTTGGATTCTCTGATGGCAATCGAGCAGAGCTTGCGGTAGGTATAAGGATCTTTTGGCAAGAGGAAGATCAGATTCTTCACTTTGGAACTGGGGCTGGAATAACCTGGGGTAGCGATCGCGAGCTGGAGTGGGATGAGACTGAGTTAAAGGCGAGAAAATTGATAGGGCTAACAAGGCAATGAAAATCTACTTTAATAACGCACTTAGCGATGATTTAGCCCTGCCGCCAACTGGAGGCGGTTGGCTTCTAGGTGATGGGGCCTTTGAATCACTAAGAACTTACTCGGGGAAACCCTTCGCGCTGGAGCGACATTTGGATCGTCTTGAACAGACCCTTAGAGATTTAAAAATAGCAGCTCCTTCAAGAGCTCAATTAATCCAGGGCATTAATGAAACCATCGTCGCAAATCCAGCAACTCCATTTGGACGCCTTCGCATAACGGTATTTGGCGATGGCAATTGGATGGTTACTCATATTCCATACAAGCCAGAGAGTAGATTTCTTAAACTCTGCCTTTCGCCTATTAAACGATACTCGTTAGATCTAACGTCGGGGATAAAAACTATCTCCTATCAAGCAAGCGCAGTAGCCCTTCGCGAGGCGGCATCTAAAGGTTTTGATGATTCAATTTTTGTCAATGAGCGGGGAGAGGTTATGGAGAGCGCTCTTGCAAATCTGCTCTGGCTTAAAGATGGACAGTGGTTTACCCCTGATTTAAATAGCGGATGCTTGCCTGGAGTGACTCGAGCAATTCTAATTGAGAATTTTGGGGTAATCCAGGCTCCACTTCTAGCCGAGGAGTTGAATAGTGTTGATGGCCTAGCTCTAACCTCAAGTGTTAGAGAGATAGTTGGAGTTCAGGCATTTGAAGGTCATCTCTATTCCAACTCTAAGAAGGCAGCAGAACTGGCATCAGCTTTTCATAGCTGGATATTGGGTAATCTAGAGCAGTGAATGTAAGGCGCCAGATTAAGTCCACGCCATATGGCTCTGTCTTATGGCGAATATTTATTGGAATTATTGGCGGTTTGATTACTGTAATTGGCTCAGTTCTTCTCTTTGCCCCCGGTCCTGGACTTCTAGTTCTTCTGGCCGGTCTTGGTATTTTGGCCACAGAATTTGCATGGGCGTCAAGAGCAATAAGACAGACAAAAAACATCGCAGAGAATTTTTCAGAGAAAATCGGATTCCCGTTATGGGTGAAGTATCTCCTGGCTGCTCTTTTCACCCTGGCATCTCTGCTCGCTATTGCGATTTATTACAGCTAACAAGCGATCTCTTAAGGCGTGAGAGGCCCTGGCTTTGGTAGCCTGATGTCATGTCACCAAGTGAAATTCAAATAACCCTTGATGGCGTATCGAAAAAAATAGAACCAGGAGTAAAGGTCACACAGGTTCTAGAGCAACAGTATCCAGATCAGATGAAGCCTGGAGCAGATGCGATTATTGTCTGCAGAATCAATGGGGAGCTAAAAGATCTCTGGAGTGATCTATCAGATGGAGATGTAGTTGAATCGATTTCGATTAGCTCAGATGAAGGGCTCGACGTTCTGCGCCACTCAACTGCGCATGTTCTGGCTCAAGCAGTTCAGGAAGTCTTCCCAGAGACAAAACTAGGAATTGGTCCTCCTATAAAAGATGGTTTTTACTATGACTTTGACCCAAAGAACCCCTTTACTCCTGATGATCTAGTCAAACTTGAATCTGCGATGAAGAAGATAGTCAAGGATGGTCAGAGATTTAAGCGAAGAGTGGTGAGCGATGCAGAAGCCCTAGCTGAGCTTTCTAGTGAGCCATATAAATGTGAACTAGTTAAATTGAAATCAGCAGATGCAGCCGATGGAGCTGGCGTTGAAGTTGGCCAAGGCGAGCTGACGATCTATGACAATCTAGGAAGAGATGGAAAAGCGGTTTGGAGCGATCTTTGTAGAGGGCCCCACCTACCTTCAACCAAGTACATCACGGCCTACAAACTAATGAGAAGCGCTGGAGCATATTGGCGTGGCTCTGAGAAAAATCCGATGCTGCAGCGAATCTATGGCACAGCCTGGCCGTCACAAGAATCACTTGATAGCTATTTGCACCTTCTTGCAGAGGCTGAGAAGCGCGATCATAGAAAGCTTGGAGCAGAGTTAGATCTCTTCTCCTTTCCCGAAGAGATTGGTTCGGGCCTTGCAATTTTTCATCCGAAAGGCGGAGCTATTCGCATGGCGATGGAGGATTACTCGAGAAAGCGACATGAGGAAGAGGGATATCAATTTGTTTATTCGCCTCACATAACTAAAGCAGCGCTCTTTGAAAAATCTGGCCACCTCCAATGGTATGCCGATGGAATGTATCCGCCGATGATTATGGATGAAGAACACCATAGCGATGGCACAATCAAAAGAGCTGGCCAGCAGTATTACATGAAGCCTATGAACTGCCCGTTCCACAATTTGATTTATCAGTCCAGCGCTAAGTCTTATCGCGATCTACCACTTCGATTATTTGAGTTTGGAACTGTATATAGATATGAAAAATCTGGCGTGGTTCATGGCATAACTAGAGCGCGAGGCTTTACTCAAGATGATGCCCATATCTATTGCAGCAAAGAGCAGATGGTTGATGAGTTAGATAGCCTCTTAACATTTGTTTTGAATCTCCTACGTGACTATGGGTTAACTGATTTCTATTTAGAGCTCTCCACTAGAAATCCAGAGAAATCAATAGGGCAAGAAAGTGATTGGCAAGATGCAACTGCAGCTCTGGCCAGCGCTGCTGCAAAACAGAATTTAGAGTTAGTCCAAGATCCTGGCGGGGCAGCTTTCTATGGGCCAAAGATTTCGGTTCAAGCAAAAGATGCCATCGGTAGAACTTGGCAGATGTCGACGATTCAAGTGGATTTCCAACTCCCAGAGCGTTTTGATCTTGGCTACACCGCATCAGATGGATCTCGCGCTCGGCCAGTAATGATTCATAGAGCACTCTTTGGTTCAATCGAGCGTTTCTTTGGAGTATTAACCGAGCATTACGCAGGCGCATTTCCTCCTTGGCTTGCGCCAATTCAAGTCAGGGCAATTCCGGTAGCAGAGGCCTTTAATTCCTATCTTGAAAAAATTGTTTCAGATATGAAGAAACTTGGAATTCGAGCTGAAATTGATGCATCAGATGATCGAATGCAGAAAAAGATTAGAAATGCTCAGAATGAGAAGATTCCATTCATGATGATTGCTGGTGAAGAGGATGTTAACTCTGGAGCGGTTTCCTTCCGCTATCGAAATGGAGAACAGAAAAACGGAATTGCCCTCTCTGATGCAATTGCTGAAATCCAAGCGGCGATAAGTAATCGAAAGCAGGTTTAGTTCTTCATGGCTTTTGAATCAAGTGGGGGAGCAGGCATGCCTGATCGCTGGGAGCGCCTTTGGGCCCCTCATCGCATGGCATATCTAGCGGGAGAAAATAGGCCGAAAGCCGATAATGATGTGGCCTGCCCTTTTTGTGAAATTTTAAAGATGAGCGATGAGAAGGCTCTGATTGTGGCAAGAGGTAAAGAGGTCTATGCCGTATTAAATCTCTATCCATACAACGCAGGCCACATGCTTATCTGCAGTAATCGCCATGTCGCAGATTTAACAGAGCTAAGCGATAGCGAACGCAATGAGATGCAGGAATTTACCTCACATGCCATGAAAGTTCTTCGTAAGGTTTCAAACTGTGGAGGATTTAACATCGGATTAAATCAAGGAGCTTTATCCGGGGCGGGAATTGCAGATCACATCCATCAACATATAGTTCCGCGTTGGTTTGGTGATGCAAACTTTATGCCGATAATCGGACATACCAAAGTTCTTCCAAAATTGCTGAGTCAGACCAGGGAAGAACTCGCCTCTGCTTGGTAGAGCTACCCGATCTGGGCTAAATACTCTCTTATCTCAGTGACTCCAAGTAACTTGGCCTCCATTACTGGAAGTATTGGAACCATTAAACCTTGAGCAAAAGAGTCAGATTCAAAAGCGGCTAGTTGCTCTTGGTACTCTGAGGCGAACTCTTGAACCAATGATTGAAGCTCGCTATCTGCCAGATATCGACTTGTTATTGGAGCGGAGTAGTCGTGCACCTCTTTACTATCAAGTGAAATCAAGCCAGTTGGTTCTCCAATTTCATCATGCAAGACCAGGTATGGCGTTAGACCTACTTCCAAAACTCGATTAACTATAAGCACGATGTCGTCAAAATCAGTTTCGCTAAAACTTAGTTGATTAACAACTACCATTCTCGGAAATTGTCTCTCCATTGCATAGTTCCACAGGTCAATCATCCCTTTCGAGATTCCAGTTTTCGCGCTAACTAAAAGGACAAGAGCGCTGACTGCTTGAGTTAATAGTTCTGCAACCTCAATGCTTGTCTCTTTGGGATCAAGAGCTGCCACCTTAATATTGCTGGAGAGTAGGGGGGCAAGGAATTCAGCCTCCGCAGAAGCATCTGCTGCAAGCAGAATCTCAAAGATACTGCTTTTCTCAGGCGAGATGTTGGGTTTGTCCATGGCTTAAGCCTACGATGTACTCAATGATTCAGAATCGATTTAAAGCCCCAGTCACAGCGTTTATTACACCGAGCTGTAGATTCTTACTGAGAATTGGGATCACTGCTAACTGGCTTACTTTCATCGGGGCCCTTGGATGTTCCATAAGCGCACTCTATTTTTTCTCGCAAGGAGAATTTTTTCTCGGAACTATATTTGTCGCTCTCTTTGCCTTAAGTGACTTGTTTGATGGGACTATGGCAAGGCTCTCAGAGCGTGGAACAACAAAGTGGGGAGCGCTAATCGATTCAACACTTGATCGGGCAACAGATGCCGCTATTTATGCTGGTGTAATTGCTTATGCGATTGGAAGTGATGAGAATGATTTAGCCCTACTTGCTCTGCTAGCTCTCATTACAGGGGCACTTATTCCATATATAAGAGCGAAGGCAGAGTCTCTTGGAGTTGAGTGCAGCGTGGGAGTCGCAGAACGGGCTGAGCGCCTAATAATCATATTAATTGCAACTGGCCTCTATGGACTAGGTGTTAACTTTGCTCTAACAGGCGGCTTGCTGCTAATTAACCTTTTAGGATTAATTACCATAGCTCAACGCTTGTTAGTTGTGGCACGTAGCTAGGAAGAATTGATGATTAAGGATTGGTTCACCTATTTTCTATATAGCGCTTTATGGAGAGTTGTTCGAACCATGCCTGAGAAGAGCGCTTACTCACTCTTTGACTCGCTGGCCAAGTTTGCTTATAAAAGAGATGGCAAGAGAGTTCAGAGATTACGCCTGAATTACGCGAAAGTTTGCCCCAAAGCGACTAAGACAGAATTAGAAGAGCTAGTTTTATTGGGACTCAAATCAGGAATGCGTTATTGGTGTGACACTTTTAGAATCTCAGATTGGGATAGAGAAAAGATTCTTAAGAGGGTGAAATGTATAAATGAAGATTTCCTCCTTGAGCCAGTTGCTAGTGGTCGTGGAGTTATTGTTGCTGTGCCACATGCAGGCAATTGGGATCACGCGGGAGCTTACTTTTCTGTCCGCGGTTTAAGGGTTATCAGCGTTGCTGAACATTTAAGGCCAGATCGATTATTTAGAAGGTTTCTAAAACACCGCGAATCAATTGGCCTTCGAATCCTGGATCTTGATGCTGGAGTGATGGGAGAACTTCGTTCTTTTCTTAATCAAGGAGAATTAGTAGCACTCGTTGCAGATAGAGATTTAAGTCGATCAGGAATCGATGTCAAGTTCTTCGGATCAAGAGCAAGAATGCCAGCTGGCCCAGCAATTCTTGCCTTAGAGACAGGGGCTGATTTAGTAACTGTCTTTGTTGGATACACTAACGAGGGAATCACAATTGATTGCGCCCCTCCAATAAAGGTTGACAAGAGCGCTGAGCGAAAAGCTGAGATTGCCCGTGTTACTCAAGTAATGGCAAATAGGTTTGAGGATGCGATCAAGGCGAATCCAACTTCATGGCATATGCAACAGCGCATCTTCATCGATAATGATTTTGTGGAGCGAGCATGAAGATCGGATTAATCTCGCCCTATGCCTGGGATGTCCCAGGGGGAGTGCAGGCTCATATCAGAGATCTTGCTAACCACTATCTAGACCAAGGTCATCAAATCTCGGTTCTTGCTCCAGCAAGTGATGAGAGCTCAATAGTTGAAGATTTTGTAGTTAGTGCTGGAAGGCCGGTGGCGATTCCTTATAACGGCGCCGTTGCTAGAGTTTTATTTGGCCCAGTTGCCGCATCAAGAGTTAGGCAATGGGTTGCTGGAGGAGATTTTGATGTTCTTCATCTACATGAGCCAGCAATCCCATCTCTATCACTTCTTGCCTGCTCAATTGCTGAAGGTCCACTGGTTGGAACTTTTCATGCCGCTGCGCCACGCCAGAAAGTAACATTCGCTATCGCTCCTTTTTTAGAGCCTGTGATTGAAAAATTAAGAGCAAGAATTGCCGTTAGTGAAATCGCTAGGGAAACCCTTCGCATTCACCTAGATACCGATGCAATCGTTATTCCCAATGGGATTAGCGCAGAGTTCTTTGGTAGAGCGGATTCAAACCCAGCTTGGAAAAAAGAGCTGACCATTGGTTTTATTGGCAGATTCTCAGAGCCGCGAAAAGGGCTAAATGTCCTGCTTGAAGCTCTTCCAAAGATTGCTCGTTTCCTACCAGAGTTTCGCCTACTGATTGCAGGACCCGGAGAGGGACTTGAAGCGATGGAGAGTGTTAATCCCGCTCTTCGTTCTCGAATAACTTTTCTTGGAAGAGTTGATGATGAAGCTAAAGCGTCACTTCTTAAGTCAATCAGCGTATATGTAGCGCCTAACACTGGAGGAGAATCCTTTGGAATAATTCTCACCGAAGCCATGGCAGCTGGTGTTCCGATTGTGGCAAGCAATATTCCAGCCTTTAGCCAGCTCTTAGAGGATGGAAAATACGGTCTCTTATTTGAAAGTGAAAACGCCTCTGATCTTGCAGATAAGCTAATTCGAATTCTTAAAGATAAGGAGTTAGCTGCAAAGTATTCAGAGTCAGGCCTTAATTATTCAGCTCGCTTTGATTGGAAACAAGTTGGCGAGGAGATAATGAATGTTTATCTTCACGCTAGGGGCGAGAATGAGAGAGTAACTTTATTGTCTGAAGCAAGGCCGTGGAGCAGGCTCTTTACTAGGGGCGAGGAGGAGTAATGGAGTTTCCAATATTTGTTATTCCGCTATTTGTATTGTTCTTAATCTGGTATTTGACTTTTAGCGCGACCAGGCTAGATCGTCTACATCAGAGAGTAGAAACTTCTTGGGCAAATCTAGATGCAATCTTGCAACGAAGAGCATCTCTTGCCCTGGAGTTAACTCATTTTCCAGAAACAGATCCTGCTGCAAACCTGCTGCTCACCTCAGCTGCGCATCATGCAAGGGCTGCCGATATCTCAGTGCGAAGCGAGGCCGAGAGCGCGCTAACTACAGCTCTAATTCTGCTTCGACAGGAGGGGTGGTTAGTTGAGAAGTATCCCGAAATATTTGAAGAACTTGACCAATTAACTGAGCGATTAAGAGTTGGTATTGCCTTGCATCTAGAGGCAGTTTCAGCAGCAAGAGCTAGGCGAACAAAGCCGATTTATCAGGTTTTTCGCCTCGCGGGAAAAGCCCCTCTTCCAGTCAAATATGCATTCGAGGATGAATCATTGGTGGAGGCGCAGAGATGAGGAGAATCCTTGCGCTGCCACTTCTCGCTCTATTTTTTGCCTCTTGTGCTTCGCTACCACTTGCAGAAAAAAAAGTAGAAATCGAAAGGAACCTTTACACCAATCTTCCAGGAAGTAGTGGAAAAGTATTTGCAGTCAAGTTTGATGACACCAATTATGCCCATCCCCAGCAAGGAGTTGAAGCAGCAGATATCGTCTACATAACTCAAGTTGAAGCGGGGCTAACAAGACTAATGGGAATTTACTCTTCCAATTACCCAGAGGTATTGGGACCAATCAGGTCGGCTCGAATAAGTGACATTTCAGTACTTGGAGAGTATGGAAAAGTTGGATTTCTCTATAGCGGGGCTCAGAGCAAGATGCGCCCGGTCATATCAGCTGCAAATTTAGTGAATCTAAGCGCCGAACGTAATCCTCCTTCTATCTACTTTAATGATCCAGATCGTAACTCTCCCTACTCCATGATGGTAAAACCAAATCTTCTCTTGGAGAAAGCTAGGGATGTAGAAATGGCGAAAGAACCAGGTTGGCAACATGGAGAAAAGGCTGAAACTGCAGAGAAAATACTCTCTGCCCAAATTAGCTGGCCAAATGCAAAGTACGAGGCTTATTGGAGCGCTAGTGAAAAAAGATTTCTACTTAAACATAATGGTCGGGAAAATATTTCCACATCCGGAGTGCAACTTGGTTCAAATATGATGGTAATTCAAATAGTAAAAATCTCGCCATCTGAGTATGGAGATAAATTCGGAGGAGTAACGCCCAAGAGCGAGGTAATCGGCAGTGGGCATGGATATCTTCTTCGTAACCAAAGAGTTGTTAAGGCGCTCTGGAATCGGGCGAGCTTGAGTGAACCAACTACGTGGAGCCTTGAAGATGGAACCCCGGCATATTTTGCGCCGGGACAGATCTGGTTCTTTCTAACTGATTCTGAACCTAAATTCACCTACGTAGCCAAGTCGAGCAAGTAGGCCGATTCGCCAGATTGCCTATTCAAAGTAGAATCGGCCTATGGCAAAAGAGAATTCAACCCAGACCGGAACATCGCGAGTCAAACGCGGCATGGCAGAGATGCTCAAGGGCGGGGTAATTATGGATGTCGTTAATGCCGAGCAGGCTCGCATAGCAGAAGATGCTGGAGCCGTTGCAGTTATGGCACTTGAGCGAGTTCCGGCAGATATTAGAGCGCAAGGCGGCGTTGCTCGAATGTCTGATCCAGAGATGATTGCAGAGATTCAAAAGAGTGTATCCATACCAGTCATGGCCAAAGCTCGTATCGGACATTTTGTAGAGGCTCAAATTTTGCAATCACTTGGCGTGGATTACATCGATGAATCAGAAGTCCTAACTCCTGCGGATTACACCCATCATATTGATAAGTGGAATTTCACTATCCCATTCGTTTGTGGAGCAACCAATCTAGGGGAGGCTTTGAGACGGATTAATGAAGGCGCTGCGATGATTCGCTCTAAAGGCGAGGCGGGTACTGGTGATGTCTCAAATGCCACAACCCATATGCGCTCTATCTCAGATGAGATTCGTCGCTTGAGTTCAATGCGCGAGGATGAACTATATGTTGCAGCCAAAGAGCTACAAGCTCCTTACGATTTGGTAAAAGAAGTTGCCACCACTGGAAAGCTTCCAGTAGTTCTCTTTACTGCAGGTGGAATTGCCACCCCAGCTGATGCAGCGATGATGATGCAGCTTGGAGCAGACGGGGTTTTTGTTGGCTCAGGAATATTTAAGTCAGGAGATCCTGCGAGGAGAGCAGCAGCAATTGTTAAGTCAGTAACTTTCTATGATGATGCGAAAGTTCTAGCTGAGCAATCAAAAGGACTTGGCGAAGCAATGGTCGGAATTAATGTTGCAGATATTCCTGCGCCACATCGCCTAGCAGAGCGGGGCTGGTAGGAAAGTGAAAATTGGAGTCTTAGCGCTCCAAGGTGATGTAGCCGAGCATATTGCCTCACTTGGAGATTGCGGCGTAAGTGCAAGTGGAGTTAAAAGTAGGCAAGAGATTGAATCAATCGATGCGCTAGTAATTCCAGGCGGGGAATCAACAACAATAGCAAAACTTGCTAGAGCCTTTGGGGTCTTTGATTTGATTAAATCGCGCATCGCATCGGGAATGCCAACCTATGGCTCTTGCGCAGGAATGATTCTCATCGCAGATCAAATACTTGATGGCGGAGCTGATCAGGAAAGCTTTGGGGGCATCGATGCCCAAGTTCGACGAAATGCATTCGGTAGGCAAGTTGATTCCTTTGAAACTGATTTAGTTTTTGCCGGTATTGGTGGCGCTGCTTTTCGCGCCGTATTTATTAGAGCCCCTTGGGTTGAATCAGTTGGAACTCAAGTAGAAGTGCTGGCTAGTTTTAATGGCCACCCGGTTGCAATTAGACAGGGCCATCTGCTGGCTACCTCATTTCATCCTGAATTAACTGGAGACAATCGGATTCATCGATTCTTTGTAGATCAACTCTGTAAAGAGAGTTCAAAGGCTGGGATTTAGGTAATGTCAGGTCATTCCAAGTGGGCTACTATCAAGCGCAAAAAAGCGCTGATAGATTCCAAGCGATCGCGAGCCTTTGCTAAATACATTAAAGCAATTGAAGTCTCTGCAAGAAATGGTGGCGCAGATCCAGATGGAAATCCAACTTTATATGATGCGATAACGAAAGCTAAGAAAAACTCTGTGCCCAGTGACAATATTGAACGCGCCCTGAAAAGAGCGGTCGGTGAAGGTCAATCTCAAGCTCAATGGGAGAACATAATTTATGAAGGTTATGGCCCAGGCGGTGTAGCGCTTCTTATTGAGTGCTTATCTGATAATCGAAATAGAGCTGCATCTGAGGTTAGAGTCGCTGTCACTAGAAATGGTGGAACGATGGCCGATCCTGGGTCAGTTTCCTATATGTTTGAGAGAAAAGGCGTGATAATTCTTAAGAAGAGGCAAGGTGATAAATCAATAAGCGAAGAGTTAATCTTAGATTCTGCTTTGGAGCATGGATTATCTGAAGTCAATGATTTAGGCGAGAGCTTTGAGTTAATTTGCGCTGCTACTGATTTAGTGCCAGTTAGACAGGCGCTGCAAAGTTCAAGTATCGATTATGAATCGGCAGATGTTTCCTTCCTCCCTTCAATCTCTATTCCAATTGATGCAGATGATGCCAAGGCTCTCTTTGAGTTAATCGAGGCTATTGAGGAGTGCGATGATGTACAGAATGTCTATGGAAACTTTGATGTTTCAGATGAGGTAATGGCGAGCCTGTCATAACACTCTCTTGGCTGGCTAATAGGCTTGGCTAATGCGCGTTCTTGGTGTTGACCCCGGTCTTACGCGCTGCGGCATTGGGGTGGTTGAAAAAGTCGGAGTTAAGGATCTTAAGTTAGTTGCCTGCGGAGTGATTCAAACTGATATCGATGCCCCCCTTGAGGAGCGATTGATGAACTTAAGTGGTGAACTTGAGGATTGGATAAATCGTTATAAGCCAGATGTGATTGCCGTGGAGCGAGTTTTTTCAAAGCTCAATGTAAGAACCGCTATGGCCACAGGGCAGGCAGCTGGAGTGGCACTTCTTCTTGCAGCAAAGGCAGGGCTTCCTATTGCCATGCATACCCCAAGTGAGGTTAAAGCTGCTGTCTCAGGATCTGGCAGAGCAGACAAAAAGCAGGTGGCAGCGATGGTGGTTCGAATTCTAAAATTAAAAGAAGCACCGAAACCAGTAGATACTACCGATGCTTTAGCTCTGGCTATCTGCAATCATTGGCGAGGAACAGGTGCAAAGAAGTTGGCAACTGCAACAGCTAAGGAAAAAAGCCGTTTAAAACGTTTAAAATCGGAGCCAAGATCTAGAAAGGCTAAGAAATAGATGATTGCCTTTATGACAGGCACTATATTTGAGATTCGTCTAAATCGAATCATTCTCATTGTCAATGGAATTGGGTATGAAGTAATTGTGGCCCCAGATGTTGCCTCTGAATCTAGAGTCGGAGGTGAGATATCACTGCATACCTCTTTAGTTGTAAGGGAGGATTCCTGGAGTCTTTACGGATTTCTATCTCAAGGTGCAAAGAGCCTATTTGAAGAGTTGCAATCTGTTACTGGAATAGGACCAAAAGTTGCTAGTGCGCTCCTTGCAGTTTATGGCCCAGACGCGCTACGAAACATCATTGCATCGCAAGATAATGAAGCTTTAGAGAGAGTTCCTGGAATTGGCAAGAAGGTTGCGTCACGAATTCTGCTTGAATTGAAAGAAAAGTTTGGCGCAAGTTATAAATCAAAATCTGCCCTTAGCGGGCCTTGGCGAGGCCAAGTAATTGGAGCGCTAACTGGTCTTGGCTATTCGCAAAAAGAAGCAGAAAGTGCGCTAGATCAAGTTCTGGGTAACTTTGGAAGAGTTCCAACAAGTGATGACACCCCTGAAATGCTAAAACTGGCCTTGGCACAATCGCGACAGAAGGGATAGTCAGTGGCCGAAGAGATTATGAGCAGTTCACTGACTCCTGAGGAAATTAGCGCAGAGCAAGCTCTAAGGCCGCAGACCTTAAGAGATTTTGTTGGCCAAAAACGGGTAAAAGATCAAGTTGATCTCCTGCTTCGAGCAGCCAGAGAGCGCGGCGCGCCAGCTGATCACATTCTTTTCTCAGGCCCTCCTGGCCTTGGCAAAACGACTCTTGCAATGATTGTGGCAAGTGAGATGGATTCACCAATCAGGATTACAAGTGGTCCAGCAATTACCCATGCAGGAGATCTTGCATCAATACTCTCATCACTTGTCGAGGGAGAGGTTTTATTTCTCGATGAAATCCATCGCATGGCAAGGCCGGCAGAGGAGATGCTTTATATGGCGATGGAAGATTTCCGAGTTGATGTAGTTGTTGGAAAAGGACCAGGTGCTACCGCAATTCCATTAACGCTGCCACATTTCACCTTAGTTGGTGCCACAACTAGAGCAGGTCTTCTTCCAGGACCGCTACGGGATCGCTTTGGTTTTACCGCTCATTTAGATTTTTATGACGAGACAGACATTGCAGATATCGTTGCTCGAAGCTCCTCACTTCTAGATGTAGAAATTAGTAAGGATTCAATTTCAGAGCTCGGAAAACGCTCGCGAGGTACACCGCGAATTGCAAATCGTCTTCTTCGTCGAGTCCGGGATTATGCTCAGGTCCACGGTGATGGAATTATCAATCTTGAAATAACTAATTCTGCTCTTAATATGTATGAAGTTGATGAGATTGGTCTTGATCGATTAGATAAAGCAATTCTTCGAGTATTGATAGAGCAGTTCAATGGTGGACCGGTTGGCCTTGGCACGCTAGCAATGGCCGTGGGTGAGGAGCGCGAAACCGTTGAATCTGTGGCTGAGCCATTTTTAGTCCGTTCTGGATTTATCTCAAGATCTCCACGCGGAAGAACTGCCACCCCAGCAGCTTGGCGCCATCTTGGCAAGAAAGCTCCTGAGGTTGCGATGGGGCTTTTCGACAGTGAGGAGCTTGAGCCCTAGACTTTCCCCTCATGTCTTACGGAAATTCACAACGTAACTCTGGCGAGATTAAAAAGCCCCGCCCAGCTAGAACCTTAACTCTTACCGTTTTAACCACCCTCATTCTCTACGGCGTTGCCTTTGCCATTGGTGCAACCTCAATCAATTTAGGTCTGGACCTCAGAGGTGGAACAAGTGTGACTTTGCAACCGAGACTTCAGGGTGGGCAGAGCGGGGAGATTACCGGTGAATCTATTGATCAAGCTGTCTCCATTATCCGTCAGCGTGTTAACTCACTGGGCGTTGTTGAGGCCGAGGTAACTGCAGAGGGAACCGGCAATAGCAGGCAAATTGTTATCTCAGTTCCAGGTGAGACCGGAAGACGTGTTGTTGATCTAGTTGGCCAAACTGCAGAACTTAGATTTAGGCAAGTATTGCTGGTCGCAGGAGCGATACCAACCCCAGATGATGGCGCTCTTCTTGAGGGCTCGACGCTAAGCCCCGATCAAGCTGCAGCATTTAAAGCCCTTGATTGCACAAAAGCAGAATCAACTCTTGGTAGCGGTGGCGATGATGCTAATTCTGTAATTATTACATGCGATAGGCAAGGCGCTGGGCGATATATCCTTGCTCCAGCACAAGTTGTTGGTAGTGATATAAAAGGTGCAACTGCTGCAATTGATCAGCAGAGCGCAAGTGGATGGTTTGTTTCACTTGATTTCACAGGAGATGGATCTCGTAAATTTGGAGAACTAACTCAGAGCGTTGTTAATCTTCCAGAGCCACAGAATCAAGTAGCCATTGTCCTTGATGGCGTTGTCGTCTCTGCTCCAAGAATTAACGAAGCTATTTTAGGCGGTAGTGCGCAGATAACTGGAAGCTTTAGCCAACTCGAAGCACAAGATTTAGCAAATGTATTGAAATATGGATCACTGCCTCTTGCCTTTGATCGCGGAGAGGTTCAGCAAATCTCGCCAACACTTGGAAATGACCAACTGCAGGCAGGCTTAATTGCCGGTGGCCTTGGATTGCTTTTAGTGATGCTCTATTCAATATTTTATTACCGAGCCCTAGGTTTTATCGTTGTTGGCTCTCTGATTATTGCCGCAGCGCAACTGGTGATTCTCTTCCTACTCTTGGGTGAGTGGATCGGATTTACGCTTACTCTTGCAGCCGTTGCTGGAGCTATTGTGGCGATAGGAATTACTGCAGACTCCTTTATCGTCTACTTTGAACGTATTAGAGATGAGATGCGCGAGGGTAAACCGCTTCGAGTGGCCGCCGAGACAGGTTGGCTCAGAGCCCGTCGCACCATAATTGTTGCAGACCTAGTCTCAATAATCTCAGCTGTAATTCTCTATATCGTTTCGGTTGGAAGCGTTCGTGGTTTTGCCTTCACTCTCGGATTAACAACTCTAGTTGACTTGGTAGTGATCTTCCTATTTACCAAGCCACTTGTAACGCTCCTTGCTAGAAATAAGTACTTCCAAAATGGGGGCAAGTACTCTGGAGTATCGCCGCGCAGTATTGGAGTTGCAAGTCCAACTCTTGAGAGCAAAGGAGCGTAGGTCATGAAAATAACTGGACTTGGCGGAAGGCTTTATCGCGGCGAGACATCAGTGAATGTCATTCGCGCACGAAAGAAGTGGTATGCAGTTAGTGCTATTTTTATGGCTCTCTCTGTATTCGCACTCGGCGCGCAAGGTTTGCGACTTGGAATTGAATTTGAGGGAGGATCAGCATTTGTTGTCTCCACCTCTACCGGAACAGTTGAGCAGGCAAGGCAGGCAGTTTCAGAGGCTGGATATAGAGACAATGCAATTATACAAACTCTAGGCGAGGAGAAGATTCGCATCCAAACCGGCGTGCTTGAACCCCTCCAATCTAATGCAATTCAAGATGCTTTGGCTGCGAAGTTTGGTGTCTCAGTCGAGTCAATTGATACTCAAAACGTAGGACCTTCTTGGGGTGAGGAGATTTCAAAGAAGGCGCTACAAGGACTCATTGCATTTCTTATTTGTATCATGATTTATCTCGCTCTAACCTTTGAGCCAAAGATGGCGGTAGCAGCGGTAGTTGCTCTAATACATGATGTTCTTATCACCGTTGGCCTCTATGCATTTATCGGCTTTGAAGTAACGCCGGCAACAGTGATTGGCTTCTTAACAATTCTGGGCTATTCCCTCTATGACACCGTGGTGGTATTTGACAAGATTCGAGAGAACACAAAAGGCATTACTAGCACTGGAAAATCTACCTACTCTGATGCAACAAATCTTGCGGTGAATCAGACATTTGTTCGCTCTCTTAATACCTCACTCATTGCGCTCCTTCCTGTTGCAGCAATTCTCTTTGTTGGAGCAGGCCTACTTGGCGCTGGCACTTTAAAAGATCTTGCACTAGCTCTCTTTATCGGCCTTATCGCGGGAACATATTCATCGATTTTTATCGCCCCTCCAGTTCTTGCCTCTCTTCGTGAGCGTGAGCCAGCTATGAAGGCGTTAAGCGTGCGTGTAGCTGCAAGGGGCGGAAGCACAGCAAGCCCGCTTCTCTCCAATAGAAAAGGAAAGAAGAAGAAGCGCAATAAATAGGGGCAAAGTAGCCTATCCCCATGAACGCCCTCATCACCCCGGTAATTAATCGCCTCAGGGAGAACCAAGAAGAAAGCGATACCGGCGTTGTTGAACGGGCTTTTGAAGTAGCAGAACGGGCTCATAAAGGTCAGCTAAGAAAAAGTGGCGATCCATACATAACCCACCCTGTTGCGGTTGCTGAGATTCTGCTTGATTTTGGCCTTGATGCAAATAGCATCGCCGCAGCTCTTCTTCATGACACAGTGGAAGATACAAGTTATTCCCAAGAGTTACTTCGCAAAGATTTTGGTTCAGAAGTTGCTGCACTCGTTGATGGGGTAACCAAGCTAGATCGCCTCACTTACGGACCAACTGCAGAGGCAGAGACAGTTCGCAAAATGGTTGTAGCGATGGCGAAAGATATTCGCGTTCTAGTTATCAAATTAGCCGACCGCTTACATAACGCTCGAACTTGGCAATATGTGGACCCAGATTCAGCAGAGCGAAAAGCACGGGAAACTCTAGATATCTACGCCCCGCTAGCTCATCGCTTGGGTATGAACGCCGTAAAATGGGAATTGGAAGATCTCTCGTTTAAATTTATAGAACCGAAGAAGTTTGAAGAAATTGAACGCTTAGTCCAAGAAAGACATCCCTCTAGAGCGAAACTGACTAATGAAGTAATTGCTCTAGTTGAGCAAGATTTATCCTCAGAATCAATTGCTGCAAAGGTGACAGGGCGACAGAAGCATCTCTATAGCGTCTATCAAAAGATGGTAATTAGGGGACGAGAATTTAATGATATCTATGACTTGGTTGGTATCAGGGTATTAGTCAATGATGTGAGGGATTGCTACGCAGTTCTTGGAGCGATTCATGCGAGATGGAGCCCAGTACCTGGAAGATTTAAAGACTACATCGCAATGCCGAAGTTCAATCTCTATCAGTCACTTCACACAACTGTAATTGGACCTAACGGAAAAGCAGTTGAAATTCAGATTAGAACCCACGATATGCACTCTAGAGCCGAATATGGAATTGCTGCACATTGGAAATACAAGTTAGCGGGCTCGTCTCGGTCTCAAGAGTCACCAGATATGCTCTGGTTAAAGCAGCTTCACGAATGGCAACAAGAAACTTCTGATGTCACGGAGTTTCTCGATGCCTTGCGCTTTGATCTTAGAACTCCGGAAACATTTGTCTTTACTCCAAAGGGGAGCGTTATTGCACTTCCGCTAGGGGCGACAGCGGTGGATTTTGCCTACGCTGTCCATACCGATGTGGGCAATAGATGCATCGGAGCTAAAGTAAACGGCAAATTGGTCTCTCTAGAGGCTCCTTTAGTTAATGGCGATGTAGTTGAAGTTTTAACGAATAAAGCTGAATCAGCATCTCCGAGTAGAGATTGGTTGAATTTTGTTAAATCATCAAGAGCACGCTCCAAAATAAAGGCCTGGTTTTCTAAAGAGCGACGTGAAGAAGCTATTGATGCGGGCAGGGAATCAATCGCTAGGCAGATGCGAAAGGCGGGGCTGCCATTACAAAAAATCCTTGGCGGACATAGCCTGCTCCAACTAGCTCACGATCTAAATTACCCGGATATTGACGCGCTTTACGCTGCAGTAGGCGATGGACATATTTCAGCAAATCACGTAATTGAAAGACTTGAGTCATCCCTTGGTTTGGCTGAGTCCTACGACAGTCCAATTAATGAGAATATAACCACCGGCTCACCGAGTCGCATTTCTAGAAGAGGCACCTCCGGAATCATCGTTGAAGGCGTTGATGATGTTTTAGTGAAGTTAGCAAGATGTTGTACGCCTGTTCCTGGAGATGCGATAACAGGTTTTATCACTCGCGGTAATGGCGTATCGGTTCATAGAAGCGATTGTGTAAATGTTGCTGACTTAAAATTTCATCAGGGAGATCGCATAACTGCAGTCAAATGGGATCAAGGCGCTAAATCTGTTTTCTTGGTAAATATTCAAATTGAAGCTCTAGATCGCGCCAGGTTGCTATCTGATATCACTCGCGCGCTATCAGATCAGGAAATAAATATCGTTCATGCCGCAGTAAATACCACAAAAGATCAGGTGGCCTTTTCGCGCTTTACCTTTGAGATGGCAGATGCTTCACATCTAGAAGCCGTATTAGCCTCCGTAAGGAAAATAGAAGGCGTATATGATGTTTATCGCATCACCAATAATTAGGATTGAAAGTCAGCAAGACCTTTTTGGGCTTCACTAAGCCACATGCGTCTGGCGGCGGCAGCTTCAAGTAGATCAGAGGCTTTCTTAGAATCCCCATTTGCTGCAGCTTTAGCAGCCTTAGCTTCATATTCCGCGACGGCGTTTGTCAGCTGAGCTACTACATCATTTGCTCTAGCTATCGCGGTTGGATCGCTGCGACGCCATTGCTCTTGCTCTGCCTCTTTGATGGTCATCTCCACGCTATCCACGCGCTTATCCAATACTGATCGCTTCTTGCGATCTATCATGCCTACCTTAGATAGCTTCTGGCGAAGATCGCGGAATTTCCTCTTTGCATCATCAAGATTAGTAATAGGTAAAAGTGCTTCTATTTCAGCAACAATTGCTTCGCGTTTCTCAAGGTTTGCAGCCATTGATTCACCGCGCCTTTCAAGATCAGCATTCTTTGCAGTAAAGAAAGTATCTTGGGCAGCTTTAAATCTTGTCCAGAGTTTGTCATCATCACTTTTCTTGCCGCGACCACTTGCTTTCCACTGATCCATCAGAGCTTTATAGCGTCTGGCGGTTGCAACCCAGTCCGTGGAGGTTGCAAGTGATTCAGCTTCAGCGACAATTTTCTCTTTAGAATCTTTAACTTGGCTCTGTTGAGCGCTCAACCCCGCAAAGTGAACCCTACGGCGCTTATCAAACTTATTTCTGGAAGCTGAGAAGCGTTTCCATAGCTCTGAATCTGTCTTTTTATCCAGTCGAGGGGCTTTCTTCCACTCATCCAGTAACACTTTGAGGCGCTCTCCCGTTGTCTTCCAGCTGGTGGAGTCAACCAAAGTTTCAGCTTCAACAACTAGAGCCTCTTTAGCGGCAATCGTAGCTGCGCGCTTCTGGGCTTTCGCCTCTGCCTCTGCAGCCTTTTTGGCTTCATAGGCGGGGCGGTGTTCATCGATTAATGGTGGAATTTGCTCAAGCGAACTCTTTAAAGCTTCTAGATTACCTACGCCATTTAGGTGCTCAATCTGGTTTCTTAGTTTCTTAACAGCTTCGTTTGCATCTTGAGGAACCATAGCGCCACTAATAATTCGCGCAGCAAGAAGGGCGACCTCTGAGGCGACAAGTTCAAATTTTCGAACGAAGTAGGCTAGTGCCTCTTCCGGAGATTTTCCTGGGTATGAACCAACTACCTTTTCACCATCATTGGTCCTGACATAGACCATTCCATTCTCATCGACTCGTCCAAATTTTGAAGGATCGCCGATTAACGCTGCAGCCGCTGAGTTAGGTAGAACTTGATTATCTAGAGTATCCATTAGGTCCTACTTTCTCGAACGTTGCGCGCCAGGAGTTTTTCAGCACTCTGACGTTATGGGTTCAGCGGTTGATAAGGGACAAACGCTACCGCCATAGGGCGAATCTGTAAAAAAGTCGCTCCTGTGGGCCTCTTTTGAGCGGAAGTTGGCAGCTGAGTTGGAAGAATGCCCAGGTGAGCCTATTAGTCGATCGAGTGGTTGCTCATTACTACGCAACAAATTGCTGGATCATAGCTCCAGCGCGAAATTCTCATTGCGTTGTGATTGATCCTGGAATTGCCATTCCTAATCTAACAAAAGAGATTAAAGCAAAGCTAGAAGAACACAATTTAGTTCTGGGGGCGATATTTATTACCCATGGACATCTTGATCACACGTTTTCCCTCTACTCTCTGTCAGAGGACTTTATTGAAAGTGAAACTTATATCCATCAGGCCGATAGAGATCTGCTCAAAAATCCAGAGCGCGCTATGGGTCCTCAATCCCAAGCTCTCCTAAGTGAATTAGGAAAATTCTCGGGAGAAGCAATTAATTTTCAAGAGCCAGAACGAACCTGGTCAATAGATTCTGATAGCCAGGCAAAACTCGGTGGAATGAATTTCTCATTTAGACACGCGCCAGGGCATACCCCAGGTTCTACTCTTGCGATTGTTGAAGATGAGGTCTTAGTCAGTGGGGATGTGCTCTTTAAAGGAGGAATTGGAAGAACTGATCTGCCACGTGGCTCAATGAGCGACATGGAGATAACTCTTCGTGAGAAAATAGCAACCTTGCCACCTCATCTTCGAGTTCTTCCTGGACATGGCGATGAGAGCAGAATGGATGAGGAATTGAAGAGCAATCAATACCTCCTGGCGGCAACTCAAGGGAGATTGGCATGAGTTCAAAGTTTGTAGCCCCAAAGGGCGTCTCTGAGTATCTGCCGCCCAAATCAAATATCTTTGATCGCATAATTCAAACGCTTAAAATTCCTGCACTTGCTGCTGGATATGAATTGATTGAGCTACCGATATTTGAAGATACCGATTTATTTACTAGAGGAGTTGGCGCATCAACAGATGTGGTTACTAAAGAGATGTATACCTTTGAAGATCGCGGCGGTCGTTCATTAACACTGCGTCCCGAGGGAACAGCAGGCGTAATAAGAGCTGTGATTGAACATGGTTTAGATCGCGGCGCACTTCCAGTAAAGCTCTTCTATCACGGCCCTTTCTTTAGAGCTGAGAGGCCTCAGGCAGGTCGCTATCGTCAATTTTATCAATTTGGAATCGAAGCGATAGGAAGTGATGATCCATATCTTGATGCAGAGGTAATCTCGATTGCTTATCAAGGATATAGAAAGCTGGGACTAAACAATTTTCAGCTCCAGATTACATCGCTTGGGGATAGCGATAGTCGAGTAGCTCATCGAAAAGATCTTGATACTTTTATCGCGAGATTAGATCTAGATGCAGAAACAAGGAATCGAGCTGAGAAGAATCCGCTACGCCTCTTTGACGATAAGCGCGAGGAAATCAAATCTGCCATGAGTAAAGCACCATTACTTCTCGATTATCTTAATGACGAGAGTAGAGAAAACTTTGAGCAGGTTAAATCAGCACTTGACTCTCTGGAAATTACCTATCAAGTAAATCCGAGAATGGTCAGAGGTCTTGATTATTACACTGGCACTACCTTTGAGTTTGTTCATAGCGGACTTGGGGCGCAATCTGGAATTGGTGGTGGCGGTCGTTACGACGGACTAATGGAGCTACTTGGAGGATCAAAACTTTCAGGAATTGGTTTCGGATTGGGAATAGACCGAATCCTTCTTGCCCTGGAAGCAGAAGCCAAAGTTGGCCAGTTACTTCCTGGAGAATTGAAATATCTAGATCTCTTTGTGATTGCACTTGGGGAGCAAGCCCGCTCCAAGTGTTTTACTCTCGTAGATTCACTGCGTAAAGAGGGTTTTGTTGTTGAGCAAAACTTCGGAGATCGAGCTCTAAAATCAGCTATGAAAGCAGCTGATAGATCAGGAGCGCGCTTTGTAATAGTTGTTGGCGATAGTGAATTGCAATCAGGGTCAGTGGAGCTAAAACAGATGAGCAACGGCGAGCTAACTTCGGTTAGGCTTACCGCTCTTGCTAAGACCTTGGCCGAGAAGTCCTCTGGGCTATAAGAAAAGATAGAGAGTAGGTTTTTTAATTGCTTCGCTCCCATAGCGCTGGAACCCTTAGATCAAGTGATATCGGAAGCAAAGTAAAGCTTGCTGGCTGGGTGGCAAGGCGACGTGATCATGGCGGTGTGGCATTCATTGACCTGCGTGATTACTCGGGAAGTGTTCAGGTAGTTATTTCCGACGAGAAGGTAGCTGCCGCTCTTAGATCTGAATGGTGCGTCTTAATTGAAGGAACAGTTACTAAACGCCCGGCCGGAAATGAAAACTCTGCGCTACCTACTGGAGAGATTGAAATTAATTGTGAGATGTTAGAAGTATTGAGTGAAGCTGCTCCGCTGCCGTTTCCAGTTGATAGTGGCGAGGTGGTTAATGTAAGCGAAGAGGTGAGGCTTAAGTATCGCTATCTAGATTTAAGGCGAGAGGGTCCAAGTAGCGCGCTGCGCCTTCGTTCTAAAGTCACCTCAATCATCAGATCTGTGATGGATAGCGAAGGATTTCTAGAAATCGAAACCCCAAATCTCACACGTTCAACGCCCGAGGGCGCTAGAGATTTCTTGGTTCCAGTTCGATTACAACCTGGGTCTTGGTATGCACTTCCGCAATCACCGCAGTTGTTCAAACAACTACTTATGGTGGCTGGCATGGAGCGTTATTACCAAATCGCGCGCTGCTTTAGAGATGAAGACTTTAGAGCAGATAGACAGCCAGAATTTACTCAATTAGATATCGAGATGTCGTTCATCGATCAGAGCGATGTAATTGCTATCGCTGAAAAGATATTGAAGGAAGTTTTTAAGAGAACTTTGAATATTGATATTGCGCTACCAATTTCACATTTGACCTATCACGAAGCGCTAAGAAGATTTGGCTCTGATAAGCCTGACTTACGTTTTGAAAATGAATTGGTTGATGTCACTGATTTCTTTAAAGAGACAAGTTTTAGAGTCTTCCAAGCAGAATTCGTTGGCGCTGTTGTAATGCCAAAGGGAGCCTCATCTCCAAGACGTGAGTTAGATGCGTGGCAGGATTGGGCTAAGGCAAGAGGGGCTAAAGGCCTGGCATATATTCTTGTGGGCGAAGATGGAACGCTCAGCGGTCCTGTTGCCAAGAACCTTTCGGAGAAAGAGAGCAAAGCAATTGCCTCCTTTGTTGGAGCAAAAAATGGTGATGCGATTTTCTTCGCAGCTGGTGAACCAAATCCTTCTCTCCAACTGTTAGGGGCAGTTCGCTTAGAAATAGGGGCCAGATGCAATCTAATTGCACAGGATCAATGGAAGTTTCTCTGGGTCGTTGATGCACCTATGTTTGAAGCAACCGAAACTGGGGGATGGACAGCAGTTCATCATCCATTTACGGGACCAAAGCCAGAATTTGAAAAGAACTTTATGAACGATCCTAAGTCAGCGCTTGCCTATGCCTATGACATCGTTCTAAATGGCAATGAAATTGGTGGAGGCTCCATCCGTATCCATAAGCGCGAAATTCAACAAGCTGTATTTGATGTTATAGGTTTAACTAAACAAGAGGCGGAATCTAAATTTGGCTTCTTGCTTGAAGCCTTCAATTATGGTCCACCACCACATGGCGGAATTGCTCTAGGACTTGATCGACTTTGTGCACTACTGGCGGGAGCAGAATCAATCCGTGAGGTTATCGCCTTTCCAAAGACAGCAAGCGGAGCAGATCCATTAACCGGCGCCCCGACTCCGATTACCAACTTGCAAAGACGTGAATCCGGAGTGGATTTCAAGCCGGAATAGGGCGAGAAATCTTTAGTAGGCTAACGCTATGTCCGCAGGTGGAATCGCAGCATTAATCGCAGCTAGCGCCTTTTTGATTATTGGCGTGGCTATCGCCTATGCCGTTATTCGACTTGGAAGAGCCATCGATGAAGTCGGGGGAGCAGTCCGAGATATTGCTAAGGAGACCGCGCCGCTACTCAATGAAGTTACTACCACTGTAGAACTTGTTAATGGACCGTTGCAAAGCATAAATAAAGTGACTAAAACAATGGAGGATTTCACCTCAAAAGTCTCAGAGAGCGCTTCAGGATTTCTTGATAAGAACCAAATGGCCATGAAAGCTGCAGGGGCTGTGCTGACCGCGGCTCAACTGCGCAAGAAGAAAAAAGGAAAAAAGAGCAAGAAGGCAAAGAGTAGCAAGTATGTTGACGACGAGGAGTTCTAACTCCTCGTGAATTCAGCGGAAATTCGTTCTCGCTGGCTAAAATTCTTTGAGTCAGCAAATAGCCAAGGTATTAGACATACGGTTGTTCCTTCTGCATCTTTGATTGCAGATGATCCCAATCTGCTTTTAGTAAATGCTGGAATGGTTCCTTTTAAGCCTTACTTTCTGGGCGAGATAACTCCGGCATATAAAAGGGCAACGTCGGTGCAAAAATGCGTAAGAACTCTAGATATTGAAGAGGTTGGAAAAACAACGAGACATGCATCGTTTTTTCAAATGTGCGGCAATTTCTCATTTGGTGACTATTTCAAAGAGGGAGCGATAACTCTTGCATGGGAGCTTTTAACCAAACCAATTAGTGATGGTGGCTATGGCTTTGCAGAAGAAAAGTTATGGGTAACGGTCTATTTAGATGATGATGAAGCAGCAGATATCTGGCATAAGAAAATTGGAATTCCAAAAGAGCGCATCCAGAGACGAGGAATGGCAGATAACTTCTGGTCGATGGGCGTGCCTGGTCCTTGTGGGCCATGCTCTGAAATCTACTTTGATCGAGGCCCGGCCTATGGCAAAGAGGGTGGCCCAATTGCTGATGAAGATCGATATCTTGAGATCTGGAATCTGGTTTTTATGCAGAATATAAGAGGCGAAGGCGGCGGAAAAGATGGTTTTCCCATTCTCGGTGAACTCCCCGCCAAAAATATCGATACCGGTTTAGGCCTTGAACGCACTGCTGCACTATTGCAGGGAGTTGAGAATATATATGAGATTGATACCACCCAGCATATTCTTAATCGAGCTAGCGATTTAAGTGGAGTTCGATATGGCAAAGCAACATCAAGTGACATTTCACTTCGAGTGATTGCAGATCATGCTAGAACGTCAACGATGTTGATTGGTGATGGAGTTACTCCTGGAAATGAAGGTCGCGGGTATGTTCTAAGAAGGATGATGCGCCGCACAACTAGGAATATGAAGCTGCTAGGTGCTCAAGATCGCAACATGAATGAACTTATCAAAGCCTCAATCGAAGCAATGGGCGCACAATACCCGGAGTTACAAAGCGATAGTGGTCGCATTTTGAAAGTGGCGGAAGCTGAAGAAGAGAGCTTTTTACAAACTTTAAAGAGTGGAACGACGATCTTTGAACAGAGAAGTGCTGCCTTGAAGAAAAGTGGCACAAAAGTTCTCTCAGGGGATGATGTTTTCCAACTCCATGACACTTATGGATTTCCCTTTGACTTAACCCTTGAGATGGCAAATGAAGAGGGCTTAAGTATTGATGCCGATGGTTTTACTCGATTGATGAAGCAACAACGCGAGAGAGCAAAAGCTGATGCCAAATCAAAGAAGAGTGGGCATACTGACCTAAGTGAGTATCGTAAGCTAGCCGAGAGCGCTGGGAAGCTAGAGTTTGTTGGCTATGAGAGCCAAGAGAGTGAATCAAAGATTCTTGGCTTTCTTATCGATGGCGCAGGGGTTAAGTCGGTCTCAGCTGGCGATGAAGTAGAGATTTTGCTTGACAGAACCCCGTTCTATGCAGAAGGTGGCGGACAATTAGCAGACTCTGGAGAGATAATAACAAGTGACGGATCTGTTATTGAAGTGGAAGATGTTCAAGCACCGCTTCCAGGAATATCTATTCATCGAGGTCGAGTCCGCTCCGGTCAGTTGACACTAGGGGAGTCTGTTCTTGCAAAAATTGATAGTGAGCGACGCAAAGCTATTTCACGGGCTCACACCGCAACTCATATGGTCCACAAAGCATTTAGAGAAATTCTTGGAGAGACCGCTACTCAAGCGGGGTCTGAAAATGCTCCTGGTCGTTTTCGCTTTGATTTCCCATCTAGCGGAGCAGTGTCAGAGGGAATTCTTAATGATGTGGAAGCACGAGTTAACTCCCTATTGCTAGAGAATTTATTGGTAAGTGCTGAGGAGATGTCTCAAACAGAGGCTAAGAAGATCGGGGCGATGGCCCTCTTTGGCGAAAAATATGGTGAACGAGTTCGAGTAATAAGCGTTGGTGATTGGGCCAAGGAGCTTTGCGGCGGAACACATGTTTCTAGAAGTGGGGAACTTGGAATAGTTAAACTCCTCGGAGAATCTTCAATTGGGGCAGGTGTTAGACGTGTAGAGGCGTTAGTCGGGGCAGACGCCTATTCCTTCTTAAGCCGAGAGCACATTTTGATTAATTCGCTTCTTGAGATCATCAAAGGAACCCGCGCTGAAGAGCTGCCAGAGAGAATTAACGCGCTTGTGCTTCGCCTGAAAGAGGCTGAGAAAGAGATTGGTTCTTTAAGAACTGCGCGAGCTTTAAGTGATTCAGCTTCCCTTATCAAAAACGCGGAAGATATCGGTTCGTTTAAATTCATATCCGCAGATATGGGTAAAGGTTTCTCAGGCGAAGACTTGAGAACTGTTGCGTTGGATTTGCGGAATCGTCTCAAAGGCGCGGTTGTTGCTCTACTCAGTAGCGGAGAGGAAAAAGTGACTTTAGTAGTTGCAGTTGATGAAAGTGCTCGCAGCGCAGGTGTTAAAGCTGGGGTTTTGGTAAAAATTGCCTCTGGAATTCTTGGTGGAGGCGGCGGTGGAAAAGATGATTTTGCTCAAGGCGGAGGAAATGAATTTGGCAAAATTGAGGAAGCTCTAAAGGCCATCAGGGCCAACCTTATGAGTATCTAGCGATTGTAATGATTCAAGGTGCAAGAGTTGCCATAGATTACGGTGATAAGAGAATTGGAATCGCAAAGTCTGATAACTCTGGCTTAATTGCTTCTCCAGTAATGACTCTTGTGAATAGTGGATCAACTGAGAACATCTTTAGCGCTATTAAAGATCTGGTTGAGGAAGGCAATGTGACCCTTATCTATATTGGCCTACCCCTTCATCTATCTGGCAGAGAGAGCGAGTCCAGTGATAAGGCGAGAAGATTTGCGACCTTGCTGAGACAACACCTACCGCAAAGTGTTCAAGTAAGGCTATTAGATGAGCGCTTAACCACAACATCTGCTCTTGGAGAGTTAAAAAGCGCAGGGCTGAAAAGTAATAGGGAGAATATTGATCAATTAGCGGCTGTTAAGATCCTTGAATTTGCTCTTGAAGTGGAGCGCTTAAGCGGGGAAGTGGCTGGCCATGCGATTTAATGGGAGATCTTTAACGCTTTCACTTGAGAAAAGCCCGATCCTTCGTTTAGTGACCGCTGGGATATTCATTGCTCTTATCACTTTTTCCTTACGGGAGTTAAATTCAGCTGCTCAAAGCGCCCCAGATTACGATGCAGGATCTGCAGGCCCAGAAGTAATTGTTGAAATCTTAACTGGCGAGAGCGGATCTGAGATTGGACGAAAGCTCGAATCACTCTCAGTTGTGAAATCTTCCGCAGCTTTCTTTAAAGTTGCAGTGACCGATGCCAGGGCGAGGCGAATAGCTCCCGGCGAACACCGAATTGAAACTCGGATTCCAGCCAAGACCGCTCTGGAGCAGCTCTTAGATCCTGCTCGCATTCCAAACCTAATAGTTGTCAGAGATGGGCAGCGTTTAACGGAAATATCAGAAAGCATCGCTAGCTTCGGTATCAGCAAAATAGATCTTGAAAGAAGTATCAAGACCGCTTCGCCGCCAGAGATGTTCAAAACAAAAAGCATTGAAGGATTTCTCTATCCTGCACAATATTCCTTCAACAAGAATGCCAAAGCGAATGAAATCATCTCGGCTATGATAAATAGGTTTTCATTTGCAACTAAGGATCTGAATTGGAATAACGAAAGAGATTTCACGCCCTTTGAGGTAATGGTTATTGCATCCCTTGTACAAACTGAGGGAACGCCGGATGTTTTTGCCAAGGTATCGCGGGTTATTTACAATCGATTAGAAAAGCGCATGCCTCTTCAATTCGATTCAACAGTTCATTATGCCTTGAATCGCAGAGGGGAAATACGGGTATCAATTGTCGATACTAAAGTTAGGAATAGATACAACACATTTATCTATCCGGGACTGCCACCAGGGCCCATTGGAAGCCCAACAAGAGCAGCAATTGATGCTGCTATAGATCCTGAAGTGGGAAACTGGCTCTATTTTGTTACGGTAAAGCCTTTCGATACTCGATTCACCGATTCCTATGACCAATTCTTGAAATGGAAAAGTGAATATAGGAAAAATTTTAGAGATGGGCTATTTGAATGACAAGGCGCGCAGCTGTCCTCGGGTCTCCAATCTCGCACTCCCTGTCTCCATTGATCCATAATCATGCTTATTTTCTTCTTGAATACCCTGCAACTTATGAAGCTATCGAGGTTAAAAGTGGCAAGCTTGAAGAGTTTCTAGCAAGAGAGTTATTGAGTCATGACTTGTTGGGCTTTTCCCTAACTATGCCTCTTAAGGAAGAGCTTATTCAAATATCAAGCCCTGCACTCCAAATCGATTTGAGGTCTCGTGAAATCAATTCAGCCAATACCATCTATAGAGATGTAGAAGGCTGGAAAGTAACGTCAACTGACGTTGAGGGTTTTCAATTTTTGTTCAGAGATATTTCTTTTTCTTCGGTGTCAATTCTCGGAGCAGGCGGCACCTCAAGGGCAGCTATTGCAGCGCTTGCTGAAAGCAATGTTAATATTGAAATCTATAGAAGAAGTGCGAATAGGGATGCTTCCATATTTGCAGCAGCCTTAGGTTCAAATATAGAGATTAAGGATTGGGATAGGTGTGCTGAGGCGTGGAAGAGCGATTTAGTTATTAATACGATTCCCGCTGATCAAGTTTCCTCGCTAATTGAGGACTATTCCGCTCCAAAACTATTTTTGGATGCAACCTATTCGCCTTGGCCGCCAGGATTAACGAAATTGCAATTGGAAGCTAAAAGGTCTCTTATTTCTGGCTTCGAGTTACTAGCCGCTCAGGCTGTCTATCAGATAGCGCTAATGACTAAAGTTGAATTTGATAAAAACTGGCTATTTAGCGAGTTGATAGGCAAATTGGATTCCTTGAAATAGCTCTGTCTGTGGATAAGGCAGAGTAGTAATTCACTTAAGATTTAGAGTTTTCATGTGCTTCTAGCTCATCTTCTCTGTTTTGGATTCGTCATTTGCTTGAGGGATTACAGGGAGCATCTGATATCCAAGAGAGTTACTCACCTAGCACTTATTACTCTTGTCCCACTTGTTGATGGATCGATTTTACAAGCAGCTATAATGGGTTTCATCAATTTTGCGATTTATGCAATTTTGAAAGCGATATCACCGCAAGGTATCGGTTCTGGTGATATTAGACTTTCAATATTGATTGGTTTCTACATCTCTGCCTTTGGCGGTGGCGAATATGAATTGATTTGGTGCAACACCGTTAGTTGGCTGGCCTGCTCTATCACTGCAATTTTCCACTTCCTCAAGCGGGAGAGTCTTAGAGAGAAACGTGTTGCATTTGCTCCCTATCTCTTTTTTGGCCTCGTTTGTTATGCGATGAGTAGTTGAGCACGCGCGAATAATAGGGAGCAGATTCTAGGATTAATCTGCGATAATTCAGCAATGAGATGGTTAACAGCAGGAGAGTCCCATGGTCCAGCTTTAGTTGGAATTCTTGAGGGAATGCCTGCTTCAGTTTCTGTAACAACTACAGATATTGATGAGGACCTTCGTCGACGCAGACTCGGATTTGGCAGGGGAGCAAGACAGAACTTCGAGGCAGATAAAGTCACAATCCTTGGGGGAGTACGGCATGGTTTAACACAAGGCGGCCCAATTGCAATTCAAATTGCAAATTCAGAGTGGCCTAAATGGGAGAAAGTTATGAGCGCAGACCCCATTGATCAATCAGAGATTGAATCACTTGGGAGAAACGCTCCACTTACTAGACCAAGGCCCGGGCATGCTGACCTAGTTGGCATCCAAAAATATGATTTTGATGATGCAAGACCTGTCTTGGAGCGGGCGTCAGCAAGAGAAACAGCTGCTCGGGTTGCACTTGGCGCCGTTGCTCGAAGATTTCTCAGGCAGGTTGGTGGAATTGAAGTATTTAGTCACGTTGTTTCAATTGGCGCAGTTAGCATTGCTGATGATTATGCGCTACCGCAGCCGACGGATCGCGAGAGCATCGATAGCGATGAAGTGCGCTCAGCATTTAAAGATATAAGTGCAAAAATGGTTGAAGAGATAAATGATGCTCATAAGAATGGTGACACGTTAGGTGGCGTTGTCGAAGTATTGGTTTATGGATTACCGCCAGGTCTTGGTTCCCATGTTCACTGGGATAGAAGACTTGATTCTCGTCTGGCCGGAGCCCTGATGGGAATTCAAGCAATTAAGGGAGTCGAGCTTGGTGATGGATTTTCCACCGCAAGAAAGCGTGGTAGCAGCGCCCATGATGAAATAGAGAGGGATAGTAAAGGAAACATCCGGCGCAGAACTTCTAGATCCGGTGGCACAGAGGGCGGAATGAGCACTGGAGAAGTTTTAAGGGTACGTGCTGCAATGAAACCTATTTCGACAGTTCCTAAGGCTTTAGACACAATCGATATATCAAACGGAGAAGCAGCCAAAGCTATAAATCAGAGATCGGATGTCTGCGCTGTGCCGGCTGCCGGCATTGTTGCTGAAGCAATGGTGGCATTAGTTTTGACTGAGGCTATGCTTGAAAAATTTGGTGGAGACTCGCTTGGCGAGAGTAAGAGAAACCTAGAGGGCTATCTATCTACGATGAAAGTGAAATAAGGAGTGCTACCGATAATTCTCATCGGACCGCCAGGAGCGGGAAAGACCTCAGTAGGAAAAGCTTTGGCAAAGAAGCTTTCTTTTAATTTTCTTGATAGCGACAAAGTGATTGAGGAAAGGAGTGGCAAAAGTATCTCGGAAATATTTATTGCCGATGGAGAGCCAGCTTTTAGAGATCTAGAGCGGGAGGCGGTAATTGATTTGCTCGAAAACCAGCGGGGCGTAATTGCACTTGGCGGTGGATCTGTCATGGATCCTGCGGTTTCTAAGAAATTGAAACCGATGGCAAACGTTGTCTTCCTCGATGTTTCAATATCCAATGCAGCTCCAAGAGTTGGGTTCAACAGAGATCGCCCCTTACTTCTTGGGAATCCACGGCAGCAATGGATTGCTCTAATGGAAAAGCGTCGATCAACCTATGAGTCGCTTTCAAAAACGAGAGTATCAACTGATAACAAAAAACCAATTGAGGTAGCTGAAGAAATTGTGAAACTGCTCGCGCTATGAAACCGATAACTGTAAATTCTGAGAGAAGCTATCAGGTTAGTTTTACTGATAATCTGAACAGAGACTTATCCGCGCTGATCCAAGGACGCGATGTAGTGATTGTCTCTCCAAAATCAATTGTTGCTGGTTATCGTGCAAGTTTTCCAGCAGAGCATCTCTTAATCGAGGTTGCAGATGGGGAAGAACAGAAAAGTATTCAATCTTTTGGCAAAGTAAGTGAAGAACTTGCAGCTGCTAAGTTAGATAGAAATTGTCTTATTGTTGCCGTTGGGGGAGGAGCAACTACTGATCTAGCAGGCTTTCTTGCTGCTTCATATTTGCGAGGTGTTGAATGGCTTGCCATTCCAACCTCACTTGCTGGAATGGTTGATGCGGCAATTGGAGGGAAAACGGGGCTAAATCTAAGTGCGGGCAAGAATCTTATTGGAGCTTTTCACTCACCGAGCGCCGTGCTGATTGACCAAAGATTCTTAAGCTCACTTTCCGAGCGCGATCTCAAGTCAGGAATGGCAGAGGTAGCTAAATGCGGGTTTATTGACGATACCCAGATATTGAATCTAATAGGCGAGAACTGGAGAGATAATCTATCCGAACTCATTTATCGATCTATCGCGGTCAAGGCAAAGGTTGTTAGCGATGACTTTAAGGAATCAAATCTTCGAGAGATATTGAATTACGGCCACACGTTAGGTCATGCAATTGAGAAGCATTCCAAGTATTTCCTTCGTCATGGTGAAGCAGTAGCCCTAGGTTTAAGATTTGCAGCCCAACTCTCATTTGAATTCTCAGGACTTTCCTCCCATCATCTAGATAAGCAGAATCAAGTCTTAGACACCCTTGAACTGAATGCGAAGTACCCAAAGGGATCATGGCCAGAGTTGCTTGAGATAATGCGCAGCGACAAGAAGGTACGTGGGGGTAGACTTCGTTTTGTCACGTTAAGCGCTTTGGGAGTGCCAGCCAGAGCTGAAAATATTACTGATCAGCAGTTGGAGAAAGCTTTTCTGGAAAGTATTGGGGATTAGATGAGCGAGACAAAGGTACTAGTGCTCAACGGACCCAATCTGTCTAGACTTGATCTTCGTGAAAAGTCCTTTTACGGCGACATTTCCTATTCTGACATTGAAGTAATCTGCCATCAAGCAGCTAGCGAACATGGGTTTCAAGTAGAGATCAAGCAGAGTAATGATGAATCGGAACTGATTAATTGGCTCCACCAAGCAGCAGATAGCAAGACTCCAGTGATCTTTAATCCTGCAGCATTTACTCACTATTCCTACGCAATTCGTGACGCGGTAGCAATGCTTAAAGCGCCATGTATCGAGGTTCACTTAAGCAATCCGTTATCTAGAGAAGAGTTTCGTCATACCTCGGTGATTGCCGGGGTTGTGCAAGGCAGCATCGCAGGCTTTGGCCTTGAGTCATATCGCCTCGCTTTTGCTGCGCTGGGCAAATTAGTTAAATAAAGCCTTAAAAGGTAATCTTCGGCGCTATGGCAACCACTAATGATCTTAAGAATGGCATGACCCTAGACATTGAAGGTCAACTATGGAGCGTTGTTGAATTTCAGCATGTTAAACCAGGTAAGGGTCCGGCGTTCGTTCGTACCAAGCTTAAGAACGTTCTCTCGGGAAAAGTAGTGGAGAGAACTTTCAATGCCGGCGTTAAAGTAGATGTAGCGATTCTTGAAAAGCGCGATATGCAGTTTCTTTATAAAGATCAAGCAGGTTTTGTTTTTATGGACTCCAGCACCTATGACCAGATGACAATCTCTCAGGAAACTGTAGGAGATGCTGCAAATTACATGCTTGAAAATACAGAGGCGATAGTCGCTGTGCACGAAGGAAATCCACTCTATGTTGAGCTTCCCGCCAATGTTCCACTCAAAATCACCTACACCGAACCAGGTTTGCAGGGAGATCGCTCATCTGCAGGATCGAAACCAGCGACGCTTGAAACAGGCATCACAATTCAAGTTCCCCTTTTCATTAAGCAAGACGAGGTTGTCCTAGTAGATACTCGCAATGGTGATTATCTCGGGCGCGCAAATTAAGTGAGCAGCCGCTCTAAGGCAAGAAAAGCCGCACTAGATCTGCTTTATGAAAGTGATATCAGAAAAGCTAGCGTAGCTGATTTGTTGTTTAAGAGGATTACCGAGATGGATTATGAAGCTAGGGAATTCACCAAAGAATTGATCTCTGGAATTGATTCTAACCGACGCAAAATTGATGAGTTGATTGCTACTTACGCTCAAGGCTGGGATATGGATCGAATGCCAGTTCTGGATAGAAATATCCTACGTCTTGCAATCTTTGAACTGCTCTGGTCAAAGACAGTACCCGAAGCAGTTGCTATAAGCGAGGCACTAGAGCTGGCGACAAGTTTTTCTACAGAGGAGTCAAGTAAGTACATAAATGGAGTTTTGAGCAAGGTGTTAGAGATTAAGCCTGACCTTGTCCTTTAAAGAGCAATTCTCGAATTTCTAGAGCTTTTCTCAGTTCGCCCGGCTCCTTCTGAACTAGCAGCCCAAGTGAGTCATTATCTTGGGAACGTATACTCATGATCTCTCCATTCCAGTCGTCACGTCTTCTAGCAATGAAGGCTAGAAGATTGTGAAGCTGAGCAACTAATGGGTCATTTTCAGCGAGTCTGCTCCTTAAGTGCCTCAGATCTATACGTAGGCCAGTCTCTGGTTGAAGCAGCTGATGACTTCCGTCGGTTTGAAAAAGTGCTGTTAGAGGAACTCCATAGAACTCGCAGAGTGATTTGGCCTTTGAGATACTAAGTGACCTGCTGCCGCGCTCATATGAGCCGATTACTACTGCCTTCCATTTACCGCGTGACCGTATCTCGACTTGTTTGAGAGTTAAGTTCTGTTGCTTTCTGATCTGCCTAAGTCTTCTCGATATTTCTAAAGGTGTATTCATGAGGTCAAAGTAGGCTAATGGCAGGGCCAAGCATTTAGTTTTCCACAGATTTCAAGGGGTTCGCAGCCTCGTGCTAATATTGGCCAACCTTTAACGATCCGTCCAGTGAGGCGGCGAAGGAGCAAGAATGAGCGTTATTCTAAATAGCGGTGAAATCTCCCGCGCGCTTCGTCGCATTGCTCATGAAATTCTAGAAAAGAATCACGGCCTTGAGAATCTTCTTCTCCTTGGCATTCCAACCAGGGGAGCATATTTAGGTAGACGTATTGCTAGCGCTATCTCTGAGATTGAAAATAGTGAGCTGGAAAGCGGCACTCTTGATATCACGATGTATCGAGATGATCTGCGTCTTAAGGCGCCAAGAACCCTACTACCAACCAATATTCCAGGTGGAAGTATCGATGGGAAAGACGTCGTTCTAATAGATGATGTCTTCTACTCCGGCAGAACAATTCGCGCCGCACTTGATGCATTAAATGAGTTGGGTCGTCCAAAGAGCGTGCAATTAGCAGTTCTAATCGATCGCGGACATAGAGAACTGCCAATTAGAGCAGATTTTGTCGGAAAGAATATTCCAACAGCGAAAGATGAATCGGTTCGGGTTCATTTAAGTGAAATTGACCCAGCGGATGAAGTAATCATCGAAGGCAGAACAGAATGAAGCACCTACTTTCAATTTCAGATTTGAGCAAACATCAAGCGATAGAGATTTTAGATACTGCAGTTGAGTTGGCACGCCTCTCTGAAGGCTCTGTCAAGAAGTTTCCAACACTTAGGGGAAGGACTGTAGTAAATCTCTTTTTTGAAGATTCAACGAGAACCAGAATCTCATTTGAGGCAGCGGCTAAGCGTCTATCAGCAGATGTAATCAATTTTGCCGCCAAGGGATCAAGCGTTAGTAAAGGCGAAAGTTTGAAAGATACCGCCCTAACCCTTCAGGCAATGGGAGCAGATGCCGTCGTTATCCGCCATAGTGCTTCAGGTGCGGCTCATCAATTAGCAAAGCAAGAGTGGATGAAGGGAGTTGTAATCAATGCTGGAGATGGAACTCACGAGCATCCAACTCAAGCACTTCTTGATGCCTTTACTATTCGCCGCCATCTAAGTGGAGATCAAGGAGATTTGTCAGGAATTAAGGTGGGAATAATTGGAGATATTCTCCACTCAAGAGTTGCCAGGAGTAATGTTCTTCTTCTAAAGAAACTTGGCGCAGAGGTAGTATTAATTGCGCCACCAACGCTTATTCCAGTGGGAGTATCGAATTGGCAAGTAGAGGTTAGTTATTCACTGGATGATCAGATTAGATCCTTAGATGTTGTAATGGCTCTTCGAGTACAGAAAGAGCGGATGAGCGATCTATATTTCCCAACAGAGCGAGAATATGCAAGAGGTTATGGGCTTACCTCAGAGCGAATGAATCAGATGAAAACCAAAGCAATTGTCATGCATCCTGGTCCTATGAATCGAGGACTTGAGATTTCTGCAGAATCTGCAGACTCCAACCGTTCAGTGATCGTGGAGCAAGTTGCCAACGGAGTTAGCGTTCGAATGGCCGTTCTTTATCTCCTGCTGGCAGGAGCAACTTTCAAGGAGCTAGCTAATAGCGGGGAGAGCTCATGAATTCATATCGGATAAAGGGAGCTAAAGATTCAAATGGAAAGGTCAGTGATTTCTTTCTCTCCAATGGCAAATTCGTCAATGAAAATGAACTGGCAAAAGGCGCTGAAGTGATCGATGCCGACGGTTTAACGCTACTGCCCGGATTTGTTGATTTGCACGCCCATTTGCGAGAACCAGGTAGGGAAGATGCCGAGACAGTTTTATCTGGTTCACTGGCAGCAGCAGCTGGAGGATTTACTGCGATATCTGCAATGCCAAATACTCTGCCAGTTGCTGACACCGCAGGGGTAGTTGAACAGGTATATCGCTTAGGCAAGCACCATGGGATTTGTGATGTTTTTCCAATTGGAGCGGTCACTGTTGGTCAAGGTGGTGAGCAACTTGCAGAACTATCTGCAATGAATCAATCAGAGGCAGGAGTTCGAATATTTAGCGATGATGGATATTGCGTCTTTGATGCTCTAGTAATGCGTAGAGCTCTGGAATATGTAAAAACATTTGATGGAATTATTGCTCAACATGCACAAGATCCAAGGCTTACCCAAGATTCACAGATGAACGAAGGTGAGATCTCAGCACGTCTAGGTTTAAAGGGCTGGCCTGCTGTTGCCGAGGAGGCAATAATTGCGCGAGATGTTCTCCTTGCAGAGCATGTTGATTCTCGTCTCCACATCTGTCATGTAACAACTGCAGGTGGAGTTGAAATCATTAGAACTGCCAAGAAGCGTGGAATTAAAGTATCGGCTGAAGTAACACCGCACCATCTGCTTCTCACTGATGATTTGGCAGAGAGCTACGACCCAGTTTATAAAGTAAATCCTCCGCTAAGAACTAAAGATGACGTGCAAGCCTTACGTGAAGGCCTTGCGGACGGAACAATTGATGTAATAGCAACAGATCACGCGCCCCATCCCCATGAATCCAAAGATTGCGAATGGAGCGCTGCAGCATTTGGAATGGTCGGCCTTGAAACCGCTTTTTCAATCGCATACCTTGCAATGGTTGAGACCAAGCTCCTAACCTTAAGTCAATTAGTAGACCGCATATCAAAGATTCCAGCTCAAATAGGAAGATATGAGGGCCATGGTTCGATAGCGATTGGATCTATCGCCAATTTCACGCTGGTTGATCTTGAATCTAAATGGAAAGTTCAGCGGCAAAATCTCGCATCTAAGAGCAAAAACACGCCCTTTGATGGCATGGCATTGCCTGGGGTGGTCAAAAAGACATTCCATAATGGCGCGCTGGTTTATGAAAGGAATTCAAAATAGATGACGGCCTATTTAGTGCTAGATGATGGCCGCATCTTTGAAGGAGAGCCGTGGGCTTGCAGTGGAGAAACTTTCGGTGAAGCTGTTTTCTCAACCGGAATGACTGGATATCAAGAGACGCTGACTGATCCCAGTTACCACCGCCAGGTTGTCATAATGACCGCCCCGCATATTGGTAATACCGGAATGAATACTGCTGATGAAGAGTCGAGAAAGATTTGGGTAAGTGGATTTGTGGTTAGAAATCCCTCTGTAAGAGTTTCAAATTGGCGATCAGAGCGAAGTTTAGAGGAAGATTTAATCTCTAATGGCGTGGTTGGGATAAAAGGAGTTGATACAAGAGCTTTAACACTGCATTTACGCGAGAGAGGCGCGATGAGAGTTGGAATTTTCTCAGGTAGCGATCTCTCAAGAGAGGAAATGGTAGTCAAGGTTAGAAGTACTCCCGAGATGGTAGGCGCATTTCTTGCTGAAGAGGTTACCGTTGATGAAGTACAGATAATTCCTGCACTAGGAGAGAGAAAGTTTAAAGTTGCAGCAATTGATCTAGGAATCAAATCTGCAACCCCAAGAAATATGGCAGCTCGTGGAATTGAAGTGCACTTAATGCCAGCAACTATAACTTTTGAAGATATCCAAGCCGGAGGTTTTGATGGCTTATTTCTCTCAAATGGCCCTGGCGATCCTGCAACGATGAATTCGATTGTGGCATTAGTTAGAACTGCCCTTGATGCATCTCTTCCAATTTTTGGTATCTGCTTTGGGCACCAGATATTGGGACGTGCCTTGGGATTTGATACCTATAAGCTTCGATTCGGTCATCGTGGAATCAATCAGCCAGTGTTAAATCTTGCAAGCAATAGGGTTGAGATCACAGCTCAGAATCATGGCTTTGCTGTTGAGGCGCCAGTTGATGGAATCTTCTCGACAGTTTATGGACCGGGCATGGTCACTCATATCAGCCTAAATGATTCAGTTGTTGAAGGTCTGAAACTTTTGGATAAACCGGCTTTTTCAGTGCAATATCACCCAGAGGCAGCAGCTGGACCTCATGATGCAAATTATCTCTTCGATCAGTTCTTTGAGATGTTAGGTAAACATGCCGTTAGATGAATCCATAAAAAGTGTCCTAGTAATTGGCAGCGGTCCTATTGTCATTGGCCAAGCCTGCGAATTCGATTATTCTGGAACTCAAGCCTGTCGAGTACTTAAGGCAGAAGGCATAAGAGTTATTTTGATAAATTCAAATCCTGCAACAATTATGACTGATCCAGAGTTTGCCGATGCTACTTATATCGAACCGATAACTGTAGATTTTCTCGAGCAGGTAATTGCAAAAGAGCGTCCTGATGCCATCTTGGCAACTTTAGGTGGTCAGACTGCTCTAAATGCAGCTATAACTCTTCATGAGAACGGAATTTTAGAGAAATATCAAACAAGATTAATCGGCGCAGATGTAGCAGCGATAAGACGTGGAGAGAATCGAGAAGAGTTTAGAGCAATCGTTGCAAAAATTGGGGGAGAGTCCGCTAAATCAATTATCTGCCACAGCATGGATGATTGCCTGAAAGCAGCCAATGAACTTAATTACCCCGTTGTGGTGAGGCCCTCCTTCACGATGGGAGGTCTTGGAAGCGGTATTGCCTTTAACAAGAATGAATTGGAGCTTATTGCTGGAGCTGGTCTGCGCTTTAGCCCCGTGAATGAAGTATTGCTGGAGGAGTCAATTATCGGTTGGAAAGAATATGAGTTAGAAGTTATGCGCGATAATCATGACAATGTGGTAATCGTTTGCAGTATTGAAAATATTGATCCGATGGGCGTGCATACCGGAGACTCAATAACTGTGGCACCAGCACTGACTCTTACCGATGTTGAATTTCAAAACCTTCGAAATCTCAGCATTGCAATCATTCGTGAGGTAGGTGTTGCTACCGGCGGTTGTAATATTCAGTTTGCCATTAATCCGGCAAATGGTCGAGTAGTTGTCATTGAAATGAATCCTAGGGTTTCAAGAAGCAGCGCACTTGCCTCAAAAGCAACTGGTTTTCCTATCGCCAAGATCGCCACCAAACTTGCTATTGGATATTCACTTAATGAAATTCCAAATGACATTACAAAGAAGACCCCAGCCTCATTTGAGCCGACTCTTGATTACATCGTAGTTAAGATTCCTCGCTTTGCCTTTGAAAAATTTCCAGAGGCGGATGCGCGGTTAACCACCACGATGAAGAGCGTCGGAGAAGCAATGGCCTTTGGTCGCTCCTTTCCTGAAGCGCTACAAAAAGCGATGCGAAGCTTGGAGAAGAAGGGTTCATCTTTTTCATGGGACATCAAAGAGAGCCTTGAAGAGTTGATGGAGCAAATTGCCACACCTACACAAGATAGGTTGCTTCAAGTTCAAAGGGCCCTGGCACTTGGCGCATCAATCGAAGAAGTTTTTGCCAAGTGCGCGATTGATCCTTGGTTTCTCTCTCAGCTGGTAGAAATAAATAGAAAAGCAGAGGAAATAAAGAGCGCCGGTGAACTTTCACCTGAGCTTTTAAAAACTGCCAAAAAATTGGGATTCTCGGATGAACAGATAGGCCAGCTTCGATCAACTAGCGCATTAGAGATCCTGAAAGTTCGCGAACGACTAGGACTCTTTCCAGTCTATAAAACAGTGGATACTTGTGCAGGGGAATTTGAAGCCTTCACTCCTTACCACTACTCCTCCTACGACTTGGAAAGTGAAGTAAAGCCTAGAAACAAGAGCGCTGTTTTGATACTTGGAAGTGGACCAAACCGTATCGGTCAAGGAATTGAGTTCGATTACTCGTGCGTTCATGCCTGCTTTGCTTTGTCCCAGGCAGGGTATGAAACTATCATGATTAATTGCAATCCAGAGACTGTTTCAACCGACTATGACACCGCTGACCGTCTCTACTTCGAGCCATTAACTGTTGAAGATGTTTTAGAAGTTTATCGCGCAGAACTTGCTGCAGGACCGATTGCAGGAGTTATCGTGCAATTAGGTGGGCAAACTCCTCTTGGAATTGCAGCAGCGTTAAAAAACGCAGGTGTACCAATTCTTGGAACAGCGCCTGAGGCAATCCATCTAGCTGAAGATCGTGGCGCTTTTGGCCAAGTATTAGAGCAAAACTCACTAAGAGCTCCTAAATTCGGCACCGGTTTTTCCTACTCTGATGCTTTGAAAGTGGCAGGCGAAGTTGGGTATCCAGTCTTAGTGCGTCCTTCCTTTGTCCTTGGAGGTCGAGGCATGCAAATTGTTTATGACGATGCCTCATTAGAGGAGTTCATCACCATTGCCGCTCAAATAAATCCCGAACACCCTGTTCTAATAGACAAGTTTTTAGATGATGCAATTGAGATAGATGTTGACGCGCTCTACGATGGCAGCGAGCTTTATCTGGCGGGAATTATGGAGCATGTTGAAGAAGCTGGTGTTCACTCAGGCGATTCTGCTTGCGTGATTCCGGCGCAGTCTATAACTGGGGAGTTGATAGATGAGATTCGAGAAGCTACACAGAAACTTGCCTCAGGCATTGGAGTGCTAGGTCTCATAAATATCCAATACGCCATCTCAGAGTCAAAACTCTTTGTTTTAGAGGCAAATCCCAGAGCTTCTAGAACTGTCCCATTTGTGAGTAAAGCAACTGGAAGGCAAGTTGCAAAAGCCGCAGCTCTAATTGCAACCGGAATCAAGATTTCTGAGCTACGTAAAGTTGGAATACTTCCAAAAAATGGTGATGGAGCTGCAAAGGGTATTAGCGTTAAAGAAGCGGTACTTCCCTTTAATAGATTCAGACGAGTGGATGGCGAAGGCGTAGATAGTGTGCTTGGACCAGAGATGAAGTCAACTGGAGAGGTAATGGGAATCTCCCCAACATTTGGGGCCGCTTTTGCAAAGTCGCAAATTGCTGCCTTTGGCGCCCTGCCGCAAAATGGCGCAATCTTTATCTCTCTTTCTGATAAGGATAAAGGCGAAGCAGTAGCATCAGTCAAGGGATTATCGGAGCTAGATTTCGAATTATATGCAACTCTAGGGACTCACAAATTTCTGGAAAGCCACGGCATTTCAACTCAACTCGTTGCTAAACATAGCGAGAAAGATGGAAACAAAGGCGCAGTATCTGCTGTAGATTTGATTAATCAGGGCAAGATAGCCCTTGTGATCAATACTCCCTTTGGACGTGGCGCTGCAAAAGATGGTCGAAAGATTAGAACCGCTGCGGTTGCTAGAGGAGTCTCATGTATAACTACTCTGCCAGGGTTAAAGGCTGCAGTTGAGGGAATTAGAGAGCTTAGACGAGGAAAGCTAACTGCTAGGTCTATCCAAGATTGGCATGCTTCATGAGTTTGATCAATAAGCGGGCTGAGCAGCGAAACGCTGAAATAATCTCTAATAAGAAAGTTGGCGCTTATCATCATATGGTTTTTGCGGCAGGAGATATGGCCGCTTACTGCAGACCTGGAAATTTTGTTGCTATCTCTGTTGGTGGTACTGGATCTTCAATGATTCTTCGCAGGGCGTTTGCGATTTATCGCGCCAGTGATCGTGGACAGTACGGTGGAACAATTGAGCTAGTTGTGGCCCCGCATGGACAAGGAAGTCGCTGGCTCACAAGCCTTGAGATTCATGATGTAGTGAATATCGTTGGCCCGCTAGGAACTAGCTTCGGCATACCAAAAGAGCCTGCAGCAGCTCTTTTAGTTGGAGGGGGATATGGGTCAGCGCCACTTTTTGGCCTTGCTGAAGTTCTCAAAGAGCGTGGCTGCCGAGTAGATATGGTTCTTGGAGCATCAAGTGCCGGGAAAATTTATGCTCCATTAGAAGGAAAGCGCAGCGTTAACTCGCTGACTATTACAACCGAAGATGGTGGGGCCGGAATTAAGGGTCGGGTAACGCAAGTCCTTCCAGGCTTAATTGACAAACATGGCAGTGAAATTATCTACTCTTGCGGTCCGATGGGAATGCTTGCTGCAATCAATGAGATTTCTTCAAGTCTTGGATTGCTCCATCAATGCGCGGTTGAAGAGGCGATGGCTTGCGGGATTGGTATCTGTATGACTTGCGTGATTCCAGTCAAGGATTCATCGGGAGTAATCAAAATGACTAGATCATGTATCGATGGTCCAGTTATGGATGGCGCAAAGGTAATCTGGGATAGTTCTCGCAAAGTTCCGCAAGGCACATGGGGTTTTAATGGATAATCAATTTCAAGCATTCGATCCGCGTTGTAAATTTGGTTCGAAATTCTTTCCATCGCCAATTTTTACGGCAAGTGGTTGCGCCGGTTCAGGCAAAGAGCTCTCTCAGTTCTTTGATTTAGATGAGCTTGGAGCGGTGGTAACTAAATCAATCTCAGTTAAACCTCGCTCCGGGCGAGCTACCCCTAGAATGGCAGAAACACCGAGCGGAATGCTGAATTCCATTGGCTTGCAAGGCCCTGGCATTGATCAATTTCTTGCGGAGGATATTCCTTGGTTAATTTCGAATAATGCTCGTGTAATAGTTTCAATCTCTGGGGAAACAATTGATGAGTATGCATCTCTTGCTCGAAAGTTAAGAGGGGTATCTGGGATAAGCGGAATTGAAGTAAATATCTCATGCCCAAATGTAGAGAATCGCGGAATGGTTTTTGCTTGCGATCCGGTTGCTTCGAAATCCGTAGTTGAATCAGTTAGAAGAAATGTGGGCGGAGAACTTCCGATCATTGTGAAACTCTCGCCAGATGTTACAGATATCGTCTCTATTGCTGGAGAGGTGATAAACGCTGGAGCGGATGGATTGGCCTTGATAAACACATTGCTAGGGATGGCGATAGACATTGATGCCATGCGTCCAAAGTTAGCTGGGAAAACTGGCGGGCTATCTGGGCCTGCGATTAGACCAGTTGCGGTCAGAGCGATTTATCAAGTCCACGCTGCTTTTAGAAATATTCCAATACTAGGAATGGGTGGTGTGGCATCGGGAAGAGATGCTCTTGAGTTAATAATGGCTGGCGCATCAGCTATCTCGATTGGAACAGCAAATTTTGGCGACCCAACATCAGTAGTTAGAATCAAGAAGGAATTAGTGGATTTACTAAAGGAGCGCAAATTCAGCTCTGTAGCTGCTGCGGTAGGCGTCGCCCATGAAAAATAGTAGTCAGATTATCCTGGCACTTGATTTCCACGATATGGCAAGCACCCTTGAGATGATCACCTTGACTAGGGAACATATCGGAGTCTACAAACTGGGTTTGGAATTTTACTTAGCTCATGGAAGAGATGGAGTTAAGAAGATTCAAAGCCAATTCAATGAGATAGAAATCTTTCTAGATCTTAAGCTTCACGATATTCCAAATACAGTGGCTGGGGCATGTAGGTCAATTTCTGATCTCAACCCTAAATTTCTAACAGTTCACGCATCTGGTGGGTCAAAGATGATTCACGCGGCTAGTTCCGCTCTACCAAATGTTGAAATTACTGCGGTTACAATTCTTACCTCACTTGATCAAGCGCAAATCAATGCCATGGGTATCCAAAATAACATCGGAGAGCTAACTCTTTCACTGGCTAAAAATGCGGTTTACGCGGGAGCTAAGGCCATTGTTTCTTCCCCGCAAGAAGTAGCATTTCTTCGTCAGAATCTGGGTGAGAAGATAACCTTAATTACGCCTGGAGTAAGACCGGTTGGAGCAGAGCATGATGATCAAGAACGTGTTATGACCCCGAAGCAAGCGATAGAAGCTGGGGCAGATTTTGTAGTTATTGGCCGGCCGATTACAAAGGCCTCTGATCCAAAACAAGTAGCTGGGGAGATTACAGCTTCGCTTAGATAACTTGGTTTAATTGAGCCATGGGAGCTCCTCCAATTTTAAGTACCGAAGAGCGACGTGCGGCGCTTAGAGCCGCTGTCGCAGCTAGGAAACTTCGTGCTGCCTTTAAGGAAGAGATAAAGAGCGGAAGCAAGAGTTGGAAAGATGCTTTTAGCGCATCAGATGACTCTATAAAGAAGATGCGAGTGCGAGAGTTAATTGAATCTCTTCCAGGGTATGGAGAAGTAAGGGCAAAGAACATTCTCGAAAAGGCAGGGATTTCTCCCACTAGACGTGTGGGCGGAGTTGGACGAAGCCAGTATGAAAAACTTCTCGAGTTACTCAAGGGAGATAAATGAGTCAACGTGGAAAATTAATTGTTCTTTCAGGACCAGGCGGTGTCGGCAAGAGCACTATCGTTTCCAAGCTAATTGATAATCCAAGCTTCTATTTCTCAGTATCCGCAACAACTCGAGCGCCAAGAGTGGGCGAAATTGATGGTAGCTCCTATCACTTTATCGATGATAGAAGCTTCGATGAATTGATTTCTAAAAAATTGCTTCTTGAGTGGGCCGAGTTCGCGGGAGCAAGGTATGGAAGTATCAAAGCTCCTATTGAGCAGGCCTTGTCCGAGGGAAAGAATGTTTTACTTGAGATTGAAATCCAAGGAGCCCGCCAAGTAAAAGCGGCAATGCCTGAGGCTATTTTGGTCTTTCTCCAACCTCCCTCGTTTCAAGAGCTAGAGGCGCGCATCGTAAATAGAGGTACTGATTCACCAGAAAGGATTGCCGCTCGATTGGATCTTGCTCGAAGCGAGATGTCAGCAGCGAGCGAATTTGAGCATATTCTGGTCAATGATCGAGTCGAGGATGTCCTTGAAGCACTGCTATCCTTGACCGCTTCATAAAAGCGATAGAAGTGACCTTAGGAAATAATCTTTAAAAGGGGAGTAGCTGTGGCGACATTAGATGGCATCACAAATCCACCAATCGATGAATTATTGGATAAGAGCGGTACTAAATATTCATTAGTTCTATATGCCGCAAAGAGGGCAAGACAGATAAATGCTTATTACTCTCAGCTCGGTGAAGGTCTTCTGGAATATGTAGGGCCATTAGTTGAAACTCATGTCCATGAAAAACCACTCTCCATAGCTATGCGCGAGATTAACGAGGGCCTTTTAACAATTGAGAATCTAGAACCACAGAGTTAAGAAGAGCCATGAGTGGCGAAAAGATAATATTCCCTAAAGGTCGCCAGATTGTCCTTGGCGTATCTGGTGGAATTGCAGCTTACAAAGCTTGTGATCTCCTCCGTCGCCTTCAAGATACTGGATTTCTAATTCGAGTCATTCCAACTCAATCAAGTCTCAATTTTGTAGGGCGCGCGACCTGGGAGGCGCTCTCTGGCCAACCGGCTTTAAGCACAGTTTGGGAGAATCCTGCAGAGGTTTCACACCTTTCAGCCGCAGACACTGCAGATCTAATTGTTATTGCTCCAGCAACTGCTGACACCATGGCAAAGCTTGCCCAAGGACGCGCGGATGATCTGCTGACAACCACAGTTTTAGCATCAAATGCGCCAGTACTAGTAGTTCCTGCAATGCATCCAAATATGTGGCTAAATAGCGCAACAATTCATAATGTAGAGATTCTTCGCTCTCGCGGATTTACTGTGATGGATCCAGAAGTAGGTCGTTTATCAGGTAAGGACTTTGGAGTGGGAAGATTTCCAGAAACCGCAAAAATTGTAAATGAAGTTTTGAGCCTTTCTAAGGCAGAGCTTTTTCTTGAGGGCAAGAGGGTGTTAGTTACAGCAGGGGGAACTAGGGAAGAAATTGATCCTGTTAGATATATCGGAAACAAATCAAGCGGGAGGCAAGGTTTAGCTATTGCCTATGAGGCGCTTAGAAGTGGGGCTGAAGTAACAGTTATTGCAGGCCATACCGATCCTTTTGAATTAGAGGGCGTCAAAGTTATCAAGGTAAATACTGCGCTGGAGATGATGTCGGCAGTTGAAGGTGAATTTCACAAAAACGATGCTCTAGTAATGACTGCTGCGGTAGCAGATGCAAGACCAACATCAAGCGCTGCAACAAAGATCAAGAAATCTGAACTAGAGACGATAAATTTGACTGCTAATCCAGATATTTTGGGTAAATTCGCAGAAAGCAAGAGGAGTAATCAAGTAATTGTTGGTTTTGCAGCTGAGACCGAACGCGATCTAATTCAGGCTGGCCTAGAGAAACTTATCTCTAAAGGCGCCGATCTCCTTTATGTCAATGATGTATCTGGCGGAGCAATATTTGGTCAGAATGAAACCAGTGGATCTCTTATTGGGCTAGGTATCGAACCAATAAATTTCAACAACGTTAGCAAGCACGAGGTGGCAAAGACCATAGTAATTCAAATGGCAAAGAAATTGGAGAAAGTAAATGGCTAAGCGTCTTTTCACATCAGAGTCAGTCACTGAAGGCCATCCGGATAAGATTGCAGACGCTATTTCAGATGCAGTTCTTGATTCACTCATTGCCCAAGATCCAAAAAGCAGAGTGGCCTGTGAAACCTTAATCACAACCGGACAGGTTCATGTTGCTGGAGAGGTAACAACTGAGGGCTATGCCGATGTTATGGGGTTAGTTCGTGAAACGGTACTAAATATTGGCTATGACAGCTCTGAAAAAGGTTTTGATGGAAATAGTTGTGGAGTTTCCATTTCGATAGGTCAACAGTCACCTGATATCGCAGTTGGCGTTGATCGCGCATTTGAAGAACGAGTGACTTCATCAAAGGATCCCTTAGATATACAAGGAGCTGGCGATCAAGGTTTGATGTTTGGATATGCCACTCGCGATACCAAGGAATTGATGCCTCTTCCCATTGCCATGGCTCATAGGCTAGCTGAGCGTCTATCAAGTGAGAGAAAGAATGGTCAGCTCGGATATTTACGCCCCGATGGAAAAACTCAAGTAACAATCGAATATTTAGGAGATAGGCCAGTAGCTCTTAATACCGTAGTGATTTCGTCACAGCACTCACCTGAGATAGATATTGAGAAGAAAATGGCGCCTGAGATCAAAAAATTTGTCATCGATCCAGTAATTGCCTCCTTCGACCTTGCCGCAAGCGATGTGCGAGTCCTTATAAATCCGACTGGGCGTTTTGTTATCGGTGGCCCAATGGGCGATGCTGGATTAACTGGACGCAAGATCATTGTTGATAGCTATGGTGGAATGGCCCGCCATGGAGGTGGAGCTTTTAGTGGCAAGGATCCCTCAAAAGTAGATCGCTCTGCTGCCTATGCAATGCGCTGGGTAGCAAAGAATGTAGTTGCTGCAGGACTTGCTGATCGCTGCGAAGTTCAAGTGGCTTATGCCATTGGAAAAGCTCAACCTGTAGGTTTATTTGTTGAGACATTTGAAACCCAGAAAGTTCCTACTCAACAGATTTCAGATGCTCTTCTTCAAGTATTTGATTTGAGACCGGCTGCGATTATTAGAGATCTTGATCTTCTCCGTCCGATTTACTCGAAAACCAGTGCATACGGACATTTTGGTCGCGAATTAGTTGAGTTCACCTGGGAGAAGACTGATAGAGCTAACGCGCTCGCTTCGGCTGTAAAAGGTTAGTAATTATCGTGGCCACAGATAAGCCACTTACCCTGCGTCGTCAAAAGGGGAGATCTATAACGAGTGCGCAGCGTAGCTCTGATAGTTTGCAGGTTGAGGTATTGGTTGATACTGGAGTCTTTCACCTAGAGCAGCCTTTTTCCTACTTCCTGCCAGAGGAGTTAAAAGATTTGATAGATGTGGGATCTCTTGTAAGAGTTCCGTTCAAAAGCGATTTGAAGAGTGGAGTGGTTGTATCAATCACAAGCGATTTCACGGCATCTTTGAAGCCGGTACATAGCCTTCTATCGAATGTTCGACTTTCTCCCAGTTATCTCGAGTTCTCAAAGAGAGTTTCCGAGCGCTATGTTGCTAATCAAGCATCAATCCTATCTGCAGCGCTTCCAACCTTTACAAAGATGGCAAGTTCCATTGGAGTCAGCCCCGTCAGCAACCAAAAAAGAAATTCAAAACCAAGCAGAAAGGCTTACCTTCTAAATCGCGGCGAAGCAATTGAAACTCGCGTAGTAAAGCTTATTAAAGAGCGTAAGGAATCAAACCTTCTCATAATTCTTCCAACTCAGAAAGAGATAGAGAAGGTTCTCAAAGCTTTGGGCGAGGTCAAACAAGAGATTATAGAAATTGGATCTCATCTCACGTCTTTGCAAAGACGAAAAAACTTTGAGTTTGCAGCCACAGCTAGTCCAGTAATCGTTATAGGAACAAGGAGCGCAGTGCTGGCTCCAATGGCTACAATCGATGAAATACTGATTGCTGACGAATTAGTTGAGCACTTTCAGGAACAAAAGGCACCTTACTGGAATCTCAGGGATGTGGCTCTCTTAAGATCTGAATTTGAGCACTGCAACATAAGTTTCATTTCGCACTCGATATCTCTTGAGTTGGCTCGCTTGATTGAAATTGGCTGGATATCCTACAATTCAGAGCGGAAACTGCTTCCTGGTCATAGAGTAAATATCGCAACTGAACCCAATTCCTACCACGAGACGATTCGAAAAGCATTAAAGATTGGCCCCGTTTTAGTCAGCGTTGCTGATAAGGGATATGCAAACACCTTCTCATGCCAGAGATGTCGAAATGTTGCGCTCTGTAAGTGCGGCGGTAGATTGATAATTGGAAAGAAAAGCGAATTTTCATGCTCACTCTGTGATTTTCGAAGTGATCGCTGGCGCTGCCAAGTATGCCAGGCAGATCAGATTCGTATCGTTAAAGGTGGGGCGGAAAAGATTGTCGAAGAGCTTGGAAAAGCCTTTCCTCGAGTGGCAATCTTCACATCAACTGGCGATAAGGTGATATCAAGTATCGATGCATCTCCAGCAATTGTGGTCTCAACATTTGGCGTTGAACCTGAAGTTATTGGCGGATATGCCGGCGCAGTTCTGCTTAATGGCGAAGCTTTACTAAACCGGCCCTTTATTCGCTCCGAGGAGGAGCTGCGTTTTAGATGGTTTAAATTGGCAACAAAGGTGCGCTCATCCGGATTCATCTATCTTTCCCTGTCTTCCTCGCATTCCCTTTCCCAAGCTTTGATAGGCGACAACGTTATGCGCGCGATTCGAGCAGAGTGCGTTGAAAGGGAAGCTGTATCTCTGCCTCCAGCTGTGCGAATAATTCAAGTCTCAGGAGAAGAGCGTTCGATATCAGGACTGCGCAGAAAACTATTCGAGCAATTTAAGGAGTTAGACATTCTTACTTCAGCAGATAATCGAACTCTTCATCTCAAGATATCGCATAAGAAGGCCAATGACTTGCTACTGTCTCTAAAGGCACTTCAGAAGTACCGTTCAGCTTCGAGTCAAGAGCTCTTTTCGATTCGAGTTGATCCATACAAGCTCTAGTTTTTCCTTCAGTGAGTTAGAATTGCGCCATGGCTATTCAACCAATTAGATACTTTGGTGATCCGGTCTTAACTACGCCGGCTACTGAAGTACTTGATTTTGATAAGGAATTACAGAGACTGGTCAAAGATTTAACCGAGACCATGATTGATGCTCCAGGGGCGGGCCTCGCAGCTCCTCAGATAGGAGTGCCGCTACGAGTATTTGTATGGCACGTAGATGATGTTTTTGGACACCTGGTTAACCCAACATTGGATTTGGGCGATGAAATTCAAGAGGGCGATGAAGGATGCCTATCGTTTCCCGAACTTTCATATCAAACCCCAAGAGCGATGAGAGCGGTTGCAAGGGGTTTTGATATGCACGGAGAACCCCTATTAGTTGAGGGAACTGAACTTCTTGCTAGAGCTCTACAACATGAAACCGATCACTTAAACGGCGTCCTTTTCATAGATCGATTACCGTTAGAACGGCGCAAGGAGGCAATGAAGGAGATCAGGCAGGCTGAATGGTTCCTAGCTGCAAGCCAAGCAGGTTCTGCCCCAGAGATACGTCTCTCGCCGCACTCTACTTTTGGCAAGAGCCTTTAATTGATAGGTAACTAGTGAAGATTCTGATTGCATCCTCTTCTCATCTTGCAAAAAATCTTATCGAATATCTAAAAGAATCTAATCATGAACTTCTAGGTTGCATCTCTGCACCTGATCGAGCCAGCGGACGTGGTCAATCAATAAGCAGCAATGAATTCTCCGCCTACTGCCAAGAAAACGGGGTGATTTGCCATAAGCCGAGCAGTGATGAGCAACTCGCTGAGATTCTCATAGATTCTGAGGCCGAGTTGGTTATAACACTTGCCTATGGCCGTTTAATTAAGACTAGTGAGCTGCGGATTCCAAAACATGGATGGCTAAACATTCACTTTTCACTTCTTCCTAGATGGCGCGGAGCATCTCCAGTGCAGAGAGCTATAGCAGAAGGTGATGAGCAGAGCGGAGTTACTGTTTTCAAATTGGAGGAAGGCTTAGATACCGGTCCGATTTATTCCACTATTACCTACCCTTTAAATGATAGGTCTAGAAGCGATGAAGTCTTGAACGATCTCGCCTCTCTCTGCCTTGAACCAGTTAGAGAAGCTCTAAAAATGATCGATAGTGGGCTAAGTGCAAATGAGCAGAGCTGCGAAGGAGTAACTCTTGCCCCAAAGATATTGAAGAGTGAAGGCAAAATAGAATGGAGAAAGAGTGCAACACAGATCGATAGAATGATTAGAGCTTTTTATCCTTGGCCAGGTGCATACTGCTCGATTAATGGCACCAGGCTTGGAATTATTGAAGCTCGGGTAAGCGATGAAGATGGCGATGCCGGTGAAATCATTTCACTAGATCCTTTTTTGGTTGGAACTGGTAGCGGGTCGCTAGAGATTTTGCGGGTAAAGCCTGAGAGCAAGAAAGAGATGAGCAGTAGTGATTGGTTAAGAGGGGCAAGAATTTCACTGCCATGTGCTCTTGAATGAGTAAGAAACCTAAAAGAATTGCTGATGCGCGGCTTTTAGCTTTTGAAGTTCTTGTAGCGGTTGAGTTGGAGGGGGCATATAGCAATCTAATTCTTCCAAAGGTACTCACAGAATCCGCCCTTGACTTAAAGGACCGCGCTTTTGCAACTGAATTGGTTTACGGAACCCTTCGGATGCGAGGTAGACACGATCACTTCATCGCATCAGCTAGTGATAGGTCTTTAGAGCAAATAGATCCAAAGGCTCTAATTGTCCTACGGCTTGGTGCGCATCAACTCAAAGAGATGAGAGTTCCAAGCCATGCTGCGATTTTTGAGACTGTGGAGCTGGCTAAAAAGGTGGTTGGAAAATCCACCGCTTCTTTCATAAACGCTATTTTGCGAAGAGTTGATTCATTAGGATTTGAAGCACTCAAACTGCCTACGCAAGAGAATTCCCGTTTAGCTCTTGAATACTCACATCCAGAGTGGATTGTGAGTTCCTACTTTGATTCCTTGAAGAATGCTGGTGAGGTAATTAGCCTTCTTAAATCAAACAATCGCGCTGCAACGCCAACATTAATTGCTTGGCCAGGGCTTGCAAGTATTGATGAACTTCTTGAAGCTGGAGCTCTTGCAGTAGCGACAAGTCCTGTTGCTGCTTCTTTCGATGGCAATCCAGGAACTATTTCCGCCGTCAGAGAGAGGCGAGCTGGAGTGCAAGACTTGGGTTCACAGCTTGTGGTCGAGAAGTTCTATGAACTTTTTGCACCAGAACTTAGATGGTTGGATCTATGTGCAGGACCCGGTGGAAAAGCTGCTTATCTTTCGGCCTTGTTAAAGCGAGATGGTGGGTCATTCCTTGCTAACGAGATATCTAATGAGAGAGCTAGGTTGGTATCTCAAGTTCTGCATCACGGAGAAGTTTGTGTAAATGATGGCCGTTCAATGCCTGAGATTGTTGGAAGATTTGATCGAATACTTCTTGATGCCCCTTGCACTGGCATTGGAGCTTTAAGACGAAGACCAGAGGTGAGATGGAGACGTACTTTGCAAGACCTTAAGAATTTAACTCAATTGCAGAGTGAACTTCTGGACTCTGCTGCTCGCATGCTTTCACCTGGTGGAGTAATTGCTTATGTCACCTGTTCATCTCATCAAGCTGAGACCAAGTTCCAGGTTAGATCTTTTCTAAAGCGATACAGCACCTTTGCAAGAATTCCAGTGAACGATACCCGAGCAGATAACGACGGGGACTTACAATTATGGCCACATCGAGATGGCACCGATGCTATGTTCCTCTCGCTTTTGAGGAAAGAGGAGGGCCTTTGATGATAAGAATCTGCCCCAGCATTCTAAACGCGAATTTGGATGATCTCCCTGGCGAGATTGAAAAAGTGGCTGCTACGGCAGATCTGATTCATTTGGATGTTATGGATAATGTTTTTGTGCCTAATTTTACATTTTCTCCTGAGCGCACAAGGGAAATCATCGAGTCTTCTACCTTGCCAATAGATGTTCACCTCATGGTTGCAGATGTTGATAAGAAAGTAGAGCAATATTCATCGAAAAATGCCATCAGCATGACAGTTCATTTCGAAGCGTGCCAGGATCCACTAGCAACACTTAAGCAAATTAGAACCCTTGGAAAAAGAGCGGGACTTGCAATAAAGCCCAATACCCCAATTGAGGTAGTTGAAGAACTGTTGCCAGAGATTGACATGATTGTTGTTATGACTGTAGAACCAGGTTTTGGAGGGCAATCTTTTATGGCTTCATTAATGCCTAAGGTGGAGAAGGCGCGTAGGTATCTAGAGCAACGAGGGTTGCAAGATGTATGGATTCAAATTGATGGTGGAATCTCGCCATCTACTATCGAGATAGCCCGCCGAGCGGGGGCCGATACGTTTGTAGCTGGTTCTGCGGTATATAAGTCAGAAAACCCTAGCAAGATGGTTGAACAATTACGCTTGCTAGCAAGTCGTTGTTAGCACTTAATCGGTATGCCGGAGAAGAGAGAGATTGGGTAAAATCTGACAATGAACTCTAATTCCCCGTCCTTAAAAAGCTTCGAATCTCTATGGGCTGAGTTGCAGGAGATTTCAAAGAGCAGGCCTATTGGTAGCAACACAACCCAGCTTATAGATAGCGGAATTCATGCAATTTGCAAGAAAGTGTTAGAAGAGGCGGGAGAGGTTTGGTTAGCAGCTGAACACGAATCAGATGAAGCTTTGGCAGTTGAAATAAGCCAACTTTTGTACCACATTCAAGTTCTAATGATTGCCCGCAGTCTATCCCTCGAAGATGTCTATAGAAAGTTGTGAAGATGAGTTCAGATGATTCAGTTCTAAAAGTTGCGCTACCAAATAAGGGTTCGCTCTCTGAATCTGCTAGTCAGATATTGAAAGAGGCAGGATATCGCCAAAGAAATGACGCTAGGGATTTGGTCTTTATAGATCCAGATAATCAGGTTGAGTTCTATTACCTTCGCCCAAGGGATATCGCAACATATGTAGGAAGCGGTGAGCTGGAGCTAGGTATCACTGGGCGAGATCTTCTTAAAGATTCAGGCAGTTCAGCTGTCGAGGTAATGGCTCTGGATTTTGGAAAAAGCTCATTTCGTTTTGCTGCCAATAAACCAATTGCATCTCTTTCGGGTTTAAAAATTGCAACAGCGTATCCAAGTTTGGTGAGAGATTTTCTGGATAAAGAGGGCATTAAAGCTACTGTCATCGCCTTAGATGGAGCAGTCGAGAGCGCGATTCGACTTGGTTTGGCAGATGTGATTGCAGATGTGGTTTCAACTGGCGGAACGTTAAAGAGCGCTGGCCTGGTTACTTTTGGTGAGCCGATAATGAGCAGTGAGGCAATTTTAATTCAAAGGCAAGGAGTTAAACGGAACAGTGCAATTGAAGTATTGATTCGTCGAATAGAAGGTGTCGTTATTGCAAGGCAATATGTTCTCGTTGATTATGATGTTGAAAAGATTAATCTGGATCAGGCTTGTGAATTGACGCCAGGATTAGAATCGCCAACTATTTCCCCACTTCAAAAAGAGGAATGGGTAGCGGTTAGGGCAATGGTCAAACGCCATGAAGTTAACGCCGTGATGGACCGGCTCTGGGCAATAGGGGCTCGCGGAATTCTAGTTACTGATATTCATTCCTGCCGATTATAAAACTTTATTTCAGGTAGGGGATTAGAGCGTCTAGTCCAGGACGTTCAAGATGCAGATCCGCTCTATTTTTTAGTATTTCTTTTCCCATATAACTAACTCCAAGGCCGGCACTCTCGATCATTTCAATATCGTTAGCACCATCACCAACGGCTACAGTTGCACTTAGATCAACCTCGTTAGATGCAGCGAAATCCTTAAGAGCCCTATTTTTCGCTGCCTTATCTAT
>Ga0214917_10000425_pt1 | contig 55076 bp, 58 predicted proteins | sample LL_1208_BB_MetaG_FD_177983 | JGI IMG/M metagenome (GOLD analysis project Ga0214917, IMG submission 177983) | Freshwater microbial communities from Lake Lanier, Atlanta, Georgia, United States - LL_1208_BB | ecosystem: Environmental > Aquatic > Freshwater > Lake | place: USA: Georgia | collected... | reverse complement strand
CACCTGCTTAACTGCTGAGGCTGCTCCAAGTCAGCAATCCCCAGACCATGACATAGAGGACACAGCCAACGGTGAGTGCCGAGGTGGCATCGTTGCCGAAGAGGCGGTCAACCACGATGCCCCACAGTGGAATGAGCTGCTGGGCATGTACCCCTAGAAAATGGGATGGACGAATGTCTTTGTAAAGATGCCAACCGACAATGGGCATGCCCGACCCCGAGGGCGGTTGGTTGCCTCCCAACATGAACCCACTGATCGTGGAAAGCACAAAGGTCAAGGTCAAGCCGATAATGACACCCCAAGTTGTGACGGAAAGAGGGCCGATGGGTCTCGCTTTCCATAACGCCCAGGCCAGCCATCCTTGTGAAGCCGTGAGCCCTACCGCCGCAAGGGCCATAAGGCCAAACATCAAGGCGTGCCAAGGGTCGCTGATGTTGTAGTGGGATGCCTCGCCTTGCGATGCCTGGTAAGTGATGTACACCACCTCAAACAAAGACGTGATCACAAGTAAAGCGCAAATGCCTAGGTAGGCTTGCCCATGGGTGACGGCTGAATTAGCTAGCTCGGTAAGCCACACGGTGGTCCATGCAAACAAAGCTGTGGCCGCCATAAATTTCATAGGCTTCATCCATATGCCCACCTCGCGCAGCGTACGTTCATCGTAAAGCGATACGACGAAGGTCAGACCGCAGGCTAGCCCCATCAAGGCGCCGTAGATCAGTAAAAATTTTGATGCGAAGGACAGGGCCTCGATATCGACGTTTGGCCACACGGACGGTACGAAGAGCTTATTTTCTTGCACTGGGCACCTCATAGGTTGACACTGTCAGCTATTTTTATATAGGATGTTGACACTGTCAATAAATAACAATATCTCCGGCAAGATGGTTTATATCAACGAGTATCATGGCTAGAACGATCAATGATATGGATCTTAAAGAGGCCTGTGTTCAGGCGGCCAGAGAGGTCATAGCCGAACGAGGGGTCGAAGGCCTGAGCATGAGAGATGTGGCCAGAAGACTCGATATTTCGCATCAAGCACCCTACAGGCACTTTCCAAGTCGAGACCATCTACTTGCCGAGATCATGCGCAGGTGCTTTGAGGACTTTGCCGTTTTTCTTGATGTGAGCGCCAAAAGTCATTCACACGATGAGCTCCGCGGCATGGGGGATGCATACATGAGTTACGCCGCCGAAAAGCCTTTGGAATACCGTTTAATGTTTGGAACGCCTTGGCCAGAACCTGCTGCCCATCCTGAGTTGGTCAAACATGCGGTTCACGCCTTTGATGTTCTCAGAAAAAACTTACTCAAAAAGAATGCCCAACAAAAGCATGTCCAACAGAAGCATGTCCAACAAAAGCGTGCCAAAAAGCAGGCAGAGCTCGAAGCCTTGTTTATCTGGTCTGCCTTACATGGCTTGGCGACCATAAAACAGTCCAATGTCATGCAGCACTTGGTGCTTTCAAAGGGAGTTCAAACCCACTCGAAAGATTTCATGATGCTTATGATCCAGTCCGCCTTGGCCTCGGGCAAGTCCAAGGAGTTTATCGGTCATATGGGCTGATCGTCTTTGGTTGGCGACGCGGGGGGCCCTTGACCTCCTAGCCCGAGATTTGGTGTAGGCCACGCAACATGTTAGATGGTAGTTAGACCTATCAGAACGGCTTGAGACAATGGAGGAATACATGATCAATATCCGGATGGCAGAAGAGACTGACTTCGATCCCTGGTTAGTGCTTTGGAAGGGGTACCAAACCTTTTACAAAACCGATATTCCTGAGGCGACGACCGCCATCACCTGGTCACGCTTTCACAATCCCTCCGAGCCGATGCACTGCGCAGTGGCCGAGGAGCAGGGCAAGGTGATCGGCATGGTGCATTACATCGAGCATCGCAGTTGCTGGACATCGGGCGACTACATGTATCTGCAAGACCTCTTTGTGGCGATCCCAATGCGTGGGAGGGGCGTTGGTCGAGCGCTGATTGAACATGTTTATGCGCGCGCAGCAGCATCGGGTGCATCGCGTGTTTGGTGGCTTACCCACGAATCCAATAAAGATGCGATGTTGCTTTATGACCGTATTGCAGACAAGAGCGGTTTTGTGCAGTACCGTAAGCTAATATGAGCCGACGGGTCCGCCCAATGGAGGACATCTGATCTCCCTTGTCGGATCGGCGCCTTCGAGATGTCGGGGAAGCCGTGGGGACATCCATTGTGGTCTACCATACTTACGATGGAAGATACGCTATGGTTTTCGTGGCTCTTTTGGCGAGAAGCCTTGGGGCTATTGTTCACCGCCTTGCTTTTTGGGGGCATGACGCTTTTTGCCTTCGGTTTTGCAGCCATCCTCTTTACATCGTTGCCCGTTGAGCAAGCAAGGCGCGTGATTCGCCACGCCTTTCCGCCGTTTTATCTTTGGGTCATCGCCAGTGCTACGGTTTCTGCTGGTTTGCTTTGGTACGACGATAAATCGTCCGCTGCGACCTTGGCTGCAATAGCACTCACAACGATCCCGACCCGCCAAATCTTAATGCCCAGGATCAATGCCGCAAGCGATGTCGGTAACCAGAGCGCTTTTAAATGGCTTCATGGTTTATCGGTGCTGATAACCCTGACGCACATCATAGCGAGCGCGGCAGTTTTAGTTCGGTTTAAGATTTAAAACTTACCCGGTTGACCGGGCAATCGTCCTTCACCCGGGTTCAAGCGACTTCGATTCGCCATTAAGGCCAAAAAGGCGTACGCTTGATGCTATGGGCAAGTGATCTTGCCTGCCAATTGAATTGCACGTGAAGGCATTATTCGGGAAGCCCTTGCGTGAGTGAGAAGCGAGCCTAAGAGCCTGCGCTGAGCCCTCGATTGATTGATTCGCCGGCCGTGGTATGCATATTCGCCTGCCACGGTATCTGGCTGCATGAGCGCCTTGAATCCTTTGTATGTGCTTCAAGTTCTATGAAGCGATATCGGTACGAGCCCAAGGAGGCTTGCACGGGATCGCGATCTGGCGCAAGGGCAAGTTCGATTTCAGGAGTCCTCCATGAGCCGCAAAACGCCCAATTCAAAAACCAACATCACCCGTCGCGACGCTGCTCCGCCGCCCGTCAGGAAATCGGTTGCCATGCCGCCCGGTTCAAGTTTGGTCGAGGCAGACACGCCCCCTATGGGGGCTACGCGGTGGTGTACCTACTGCCTCGGCCCGAGAGATTCAACGGGCGGCATGTGGATGATTCTCTTTGGTGGTGCTACCCGCCGCTGGCTATGCCTTAACTGCGCGGCCAAGCACCGACCTTTCAGCGCGAGTGTGGCGTCAAAGGCATCAACATGACCAAAGAGTCCATTATTGAGATGCAAGGCGTTGTCGATGAGGTGCTGCCTGATCAGCGATTTCGTGTGACATTGTTAAACGGCCATCAGCTCATCGCCTACACGGGCGGCAAGATGCGAAAGCATCACATCCGTATCCTTCAAGGTGACAAAGTGACCTTAGAACTTTCGCCTTATGATTTACAAAAGGGTCGAATCACTTTTAGGCACATCGAGCAAACGCCGCGATCGCAGGCCCAGCGAACACCAGCTCCTCGTTCGCGGCGCTCCAACGGATAAGTACCTTCCAACGGATAAGTACCTTCCAACGGGTAGGCGCCCTAAAACAGATAGACGCCCTACAACAGATAGGTACCAAACGACAACCTAGCTGCGCGCCACCCTGAAGACCAACACCAGCAAGCAACAAAGAATAACGATGAATCCAGCGTCACGAAAGCCCTTCCGGTCATTATAAAAACCATCAAGGGCTTGTGGTGACCAGTTTTCTTTTGCATGCTCTGGCGCTTGCTGATTGCCCGTAAAAACTGCATAACAACCGAGAAGCAATACGACGCCCCACATCATCCACGCAAGCATCGCCATGCGGACTCCAAACCCTCTCGCCGATAAACCGACAGCCGCGCAAGAAGGATTCGATGCGAAACCATGAGAAGAGCCCCATAGTGGCATCATTCCGCCAACTATCCTAATCTCCGCTAATCCCCGATTAGCACGGAGCAGATTAGCCCTTCTTGATCCAGGCGCTACACCACCCCTTAGCCGCTACGTTTTTACCCGGGAAAATGGCGCAGGCTCCATTGGCAGCGTTGGCTTCGGCTTTGAAGAGGTTGCAATTCGAGCATTGATGTCCGGCCTGATAACCCTTGAATTTCGCTTTGTCCACCTTAGTCGCATCGACCTTGTAGCCAAGTGATACGGCTTGAGGGTCGGTCTCGCTGAGTTCGACAGGCTTGGCTTGAGCCCTTACTAAACCAGAGGTACCGCTGAGGGCCGTGGCCGCGATGACCTTGAACATAAAACGTCGCTTATTGATCGATGCTGCATTTGAGTTGCGTTGAGTAGCTTCCATAATTTTCCTCTCGAGGGTTAAGAACACAATGATTGTCGACGTGAAATATTACGCCAAATAACTGCCGTGGAATCCTAAAGCCAGGCAGAACCCAATGAACTTGTACAACTATTCTGATGCAATCGCTATGCACCCAGAACATCGCGGCAACACGTCCCACGTTTCGGCGCCATGACTGGGTCAGGCATAGGGTCTTCACGACATGTCATCAAAGCAACGTACCCTGTTAGATAGACGGTTTGAGAATCGTCGTCGTTGTTCTATTTGAAATCTCTCCTCATCTCTTTAATGTTTTCTATAACGGAGTCTTCTTGTGAAAAAATTTATGATCGGCCTTGCGCTCGCAGGCAGTGTATTGAGTGTTCAGGCGAAAGATATTGTGGATACCGCCGTTTCCGCGGGCAACTTCAGCACACTGGTCACTGCGATCAAAGCGGCAGGCCTTGTGGACACCTTGAAAGGCAAAGGTCCCTTCACCGTTTTTGCACCGACCGATGAGGCTTTCGCAAAAATCCCCAAAGCCAACCTCGATGCTTTGCTTGCAGATAAGGCCAAGTTGTCGGGCGTGTTGACTTACCATGTCGTCCCCGGGCGGGTCATGGCAAAAGACGTCAAGGCCGGTAGCGTGAAAACCGTTCAAGGCTCTGCCCTGACGATCTCCACAAAAGATGGTGTCATGGTCGACGGCGCAAAAGTGATCAAAACCGATATCGTTACAGATAATGGTGTTATTCACGTGATCGATGCAGTTGTCATGCCTAAATAAGTTTTATCAGGCGCCGGGCTTGCACCGCGCTCGACTCAGCTTAAGCCGTCAAGCGATTCGAGCGTGCCCCAGAGCTTAGCTGCTGCCGTCGTATTCAAAGCTGGATCCTCGGGGGACAGTTTCATTTGGCCGGCGGTGTTGTGCAGGTAGATGGCGTGCCCAAGTCCAGCTTGGGTAGCAGCGACAAGCGGTGTTTGTGCACCCATTTTCGGGGATAGCAAAAAGCTGCGGTTGAGGGTTGCCAGGATGCCACCCTCTCCAGAGACGAGACCCGATGCCACAACGCCCGGGTGAACAACCACCACTTCCAGCTGGGGGTGGCGCTTTGCAAATTCCGCAGCAAACCACAGATTGCCGAGTTTGCTACGGCAGTACGCGAGCATACCGCCATAGGCACCGCTGTACTTAAAATCTGGCGAGCATTCGCGCGCCATGACGTAGATATCGCCGGTGAGAACAACGATGCGGGCGTCCGTTGCAATCATGCCGCGAGCAAGTAAGCGTTTGAGTAAAGCGTGATGCCCGAGCACATTGACGCCAAATGCAATTTCGTGGCCCTGGGCGGAACGCGAATATTTCTTTGGCCAAATGCCCGCATTAAGTACGACGATATCAAAAGGAGCTTCTTTGGCTGCCCTTGTGATTTTTGCCGCTGCTTCAGAGACGCTGCGCAAATCAGCAAGGTCGAGCGGGGTATGCTCCACGAGGTTTCTCGTTTCTTTTCCTATGTTTTCGACGGCTTTTCGCAACTGCGCCTCACGGCGCGCTGCAATCATCACCGAGGCCCCACGCATAGAGAGGCCTTGTGCAATCCAATAACCAATGCCGGCATTACCCCCCGTGACAAGCGCGTGTTTCCCATCCAAGTAGGGGGTTTCGGGACATATGGGCGTTTTCGATGCCTGCCCTTGCATCGCTGTCCAGAGGCGTCCGGAAACCGCAACGCCCGGATGGGTCACCCGCTTTAGGAATTCATCGAGTTCTGCCATCACCTGCACCATTGGCCTCAGCAAGCTGCTGCTTTGGCGTCGGCGGCGCAGCTTTTGCAGCCTCCTGCGGCGCAAGCTTTGCAGCCTCCTGCAAACGCTTGCTGTTGTCGGCAACTTTCGTTGCAGCCGGTGCCAAGGCGTCCGTCGGTCTCATCTTCATTGACGAGCAATCGCTCGCAAATGCAATACCCGAAAAACAAGCGGCCGCGGTGAAGGTAAGAATCAATTTCATGGCAGAAATCCTAGCTTAAGTTAATGACAATGTGGGGTAATTGGATGCGAGGTATGAACCAAGGCGTGTGTGGGATCATCAATACTTTACTTCTTTGGCGCTTTGCCGCCGCTTTTTACACACTCGTCCATACTGGGATAGCTTGTAAATTTCGCGGTCTTCTCATAGCTTGGGCTTGAAGGTTCGTGGCAAATACCGTTATCGGATTTTTTCACCACGATTGCGGGCGCAGCAGCGGCCGCTGTGTTCTTGGGCAGACTGCCGCCGCTCTTAATGCACTCATCGACCGTCTTAAACGGTGTGAAATTTTTAGTGCGTTCATAGCTTGGTGAGTTCTTATCGTGACAGATCCCTGAGTCGGACTTCTTGACTGCAGGCGCTTCTGCCGTGTTTGCCTTCGTATCCTTCGCAGCCTCTTTCTTATCGGCGGCTTGTGCAGGCAAAGCCGCCAGCGCTAAGGTAGCAAACGCAAAAGCGATGGTGTGGACTGGTTTCATCGGTTGGTCTCCTGTCGTGGGCGCAATGGATCTTCTCGCTCGATCCTCCCCCTGAGCTTAGTGGCTAAGGCAGCACGCTGCAATGACGTTCCACTGCTTGATCGAATTCGATACTTGGAAGCTTAGCGAGGCCGTGAGTGAATCGCTAGAATAAGGTTATTCCTCCTCCTCTTTGGACCCTATCATGACGATTTCGCTTTACAGCGCTTCGATACCCGTGTTCTTGCGCACACTAGGCAACCTGCATCACTGCCTGCAAAAGGCAAAAGCCGACGTGGCCACCCGTGGCTACGATGAGCAGGCACTGGTTCAGTTTCGACTCGCACCCGATATGTTGCCCTTTAAGGCACAGATTTACATTGCCTGCGATGCGGCCAAACTGTGTGCTGCAAGAATCGCAGGACTTGATGCGCCCAAGCACGATAACTCAGAAAACACCCTTGACGAGCTAATGGCGCGTATTGACAAGACCGTCGAATGGCTAAAGACGGTGCCGGCAGCAACAATCGATGGACAAGAATCAAAAGAAGTCACCTTTCCAGCGGGCAAGGATCGTACCCGGACCATGCTGGCCGAGGACTATCTGAAAGCTTGGGCAATACCCAATGTGTTTTTTCACACCACCACGGCCTATGTGATCTTGCGTCATAACGGTGTGGCACTCGGCAAAATCGATTTCCTGCTGGGCGCTGGCGATTGAGACCGGCATGGTGCCTGAAGCCAGATGCTCCCTGAAACCGGTGCTGCCTGAAACCGGATTGCTGCCTGAAACCGGACCTTGACGGGCTGAGGCCTTGCTTTGCTCGATCAAGCTAAGGGGGTAAAGCAGTCTTTACGCCCATCGTGTTGTATACGATTCGGTAGGTGAGTCGCACGAGCGACGGATGACATAAAGACTCCTCTTTGCGGGAGTCTTCGCTTTTCTGACGATCGATTGTTTCAACACAGATTCCTAGGAGATATGACGATGCTCATTGGCGTGCCGCGGGAGATATACCCAGGGGAAAAACGGGTTGCCACTGTTCCCGATGTTGTGAGCAAATTGATCAAACTTGGATTCATGGTTCAGGTCGAGCGTGGCGCTGGCGAGTTGGCTGACCTTGCTGATGAGGCCTTTGTTGAGGCGGGAGCAAGTATTGCTACTAACGCCACAGCACTTTGGGAAGCCTGCGACATCATTTTGAAGGTGCGTCCGCCGGCACCCGAAGAAATAGGGCTCATGCGGAGCGGTCAGACCCTGATCGGCTTTATCTGGCCTGCGCAACACCCGGAGCTCATGCAGCAAATGGCTGCAAAAAATGTCACGGTCTTGGCCATTGATGCCTTGCCGCGCACCCTCAGTCGTGCTCAGAAAATGGATGCACTAACTTCAATGGCGGGCGTGAGCGGCTACCGTGCCGTGGTCGAGGCTGCCAATGCCTTTGGACGTTTTTTCAACGGTCAAATCACAGCGGCTGGCAAGGTGCCGCCGGCCAAGGTTTTCATCGCCGGCGCAGGCGTTGCTGGCCTTGCCGCCATCGGTGCGGCCGCAAGCCTGGGTGCGATCGTGAGGGCCAACGATACCCGCGCTGAAGTTGCCGACCAGGTGGTGTCGTTGGGCGGTGAGTTCGTTAAAGTGGACTATGACGAAGAAGGCTCGGGTGGCGGTGGCTATGCCAAGGTCATGAGCGAGGGCTTCCAGGCGGCTCAACGGGCCATGTACGCCCAGCAGGCGCGCGAGGTCGACATCATGATTACCACCGCATTGATCCCGGGTAAACCAGCGCCGCGCTTGATCACCGCGGAGATGGTCCAAAGCATGAAGCCGGGTAGTGTGATTGTTGATATGGCCGCCGAGCAGGGTGGCAATTGCGAACTGACCGAACCGGGACAGGCTGTGGTCAAACATGGTGTGACGATTATCGGGTACACCGACCTCGTTTCTCGCATGGCGCGTCAGTCCTCAACGCTTTACGGCACCAACTTGTTTCGCTTACTCGAAGAGCTCTGCAAGACCAAAGACGGTGTCATCAACGTCAATATGCAAGACGACGCCATCAGGGGTTTAACAGTCATAAAAGATGGTGAGATCACCTGGCCAGCGCCCGCACTTGCTCCTGCGGCACCCAAGCCGGCAACAAAGCCTGCGAATGCATCGGTTGAGAAAAAGACTGGGCACGGGCATGGCAGCAGTGCTCCCATGACGGCGCCTACGCTGGCCTTTGTCTTCGGTCTGGGCGCGCTTGCTTTTTGGGCCATCGGGGCTTATGCGCCCGCTGCTTTTCTCGGGCACTTTACCGTTTTTGTATTGGCCTGTTTTATCGGTTATATGGTTGTATGGAATGTAACACCAGCTTTGCACACGCCGCTGATGAGCGTGACCAATGCGATTTCAAGCATCATCGTGATCGGTGCGCTCGTACAAATCCTGCCGCCCGAGGCTGGAACAAATGCAAGGCCTGATGCCCTGATTACTTGGTTGGCCTTTGCGGCCATCGTGTTGACGGCGATCAATATGTTTGGTGGTTTTGCTGTCACCCGTCGCATGCTCGACATGTTTCGCAAGTGATTAGAAAAAATAATGATATGGAGTCAGCACGATGACCTCAAGCCTCATTTCTTCAAGCCTTGCAACGGTTGCCTACCTTGGTGCGGCAATACTCTTTATTCTAAGCCTTGGCGGTCTTTCAAACCCTGAGACATCCCGGCGCGGCAATCTTTACGGTGTCATCGGCATGACACTGGCGGTCCTGGCCACGGTGCTTGGCCCACGCGTCGCTGCAGCAGGTATCGGCTGGATCGTGGCGGCACTTTTGATTGGCGGTGGGATCGGACTGTATGCCGCGAGAACCGTAAAGATGACGCAAATGCCGGAACTCGTGGCACTGATGCACAGCCTGGTGGGTTTGGCGGCCTGTCTCGTGGGTTTTGCAAGCTACGTGGACACATCAATCCAATATAGCGGCGCAGAGAAGGTTATCCATGAGATAGAGATCTATATCGGTATATTGATTGGTGCGGTAACGTTTTCAGGTTCATTGATTGCCTTTGGAAAACTCAATGGCAAGATCGACGGTAAACCGCTCTTGTTGCCTGCCCGGCATTGGCTGAACCTGGTTGCTTTGTTAGTCGTGATTTGGTTCGGGGGCGAATTCATAGCTTCTAAGGATATCGCCGCGGGCATGACCGCTTTAATTGTCATGACTGCAATCGCTTTACTTTTTGGTGTCCATATGGTGATGGCCATTGGCGGTGCAGACATGCCCGTGGTGGTATCGATGCTCAACAGCTACTCGGGTTGGGCGGCGGCTGCCACCGGATTCATGTTGAGTAATGATTTGCTCATCGTTACCGGTGCGCTGGTTGGATCCTCGGGCGCGATCCTCTCCTACATCATGTGTCAGGCGATGAACCGCAATTTCATCAGCGTGATCGCTGGCGGTTTTGGTAGTGGCAGTGGCACACCCGCTGCAAAGGCCGATGGCCCCAGCGCGGCGCCTCAAGGCGAAGTGGTGCCCGTCAGTGCCGCTGAGACGGCCGAGTTACTGCGCGAAGCCAAAAGCGTGATTATCGTGCCTGGTTATGGCATGGCTGTCGCCCAGGCTCAGCACACGGTGAATGAAATCACAGCGACCCTGCGCAGTAAGGGTGTGAAAGTTAGATTTGGTATTCATCCTGTCGCGGGCCGTATGCCTGGTCATATGAATGTGCTGCTTGCGGAGGCTAAGGTCCCCTACGACATCGTGCTCGAGATGGACGAGATCAATGATGACTTTAGCGATACCGACGTGGCGATGGTGATCGGCGCAAACGACATTGTGAATCCAGCCGCGCAAGACGATCCCGAAAGTCCGATCGCCGGCATGCCGGTGCTAGAGGTCTGGAAGGCTCGCACCAGCATTGTGATGAAGCGATCGATGGCGAGTGGTTATGCGGGCGTGGATAACCCACTTTTTTACAAAGAAAACAACCGTATGCTTTTTGGTGACGCCAAGAAGATGCTTGACGAAGTCCTTGTTGCACTCAAGGTCTGAGCGCCGGCCGTTTGATCGGTATGATCGCTTCCTGTGCGCCGAACAATGACCGAATTGTAAGCATCGGTTCCAGACGCTCTGATTTCGCGGTACTGCGTGCTTAAACTTGCCTTCACGGCATTGTTTTGTCCGAGGGCAAAGCATCTGCCGAAACTTCAAACATTTTTGAATGACAGGGGGCGTTATGTTTGTGATTTCAAGAAGGATTCTGATACCGCATGCAGGTCAGGAAGCGGTCGTTATTGACAGATCGCGCAGGTATGTTGCTGCAATGAATCGCCTCGGCGCACATGCGCGGGCGACCAAGGTCATCATGGGTGCTGATGCAGGCCACATTGAGGTTTTTGCACGTTACAACGACTTTAAGCACGGTAGTGGCGCTTTTCAATCCTTTGCCGGTGATGCAGAGATGGGCGCCCTAAGGACCGAGCAGGCTGAACATCCTGCAGCTGAAGTGCACGGTCCCTATGTCTATCGCTATATTTTCGGTGAACCCTCGACAAAGACAGTGCTTGTGCAGCGTTCATACAGCGTTAGCCGGGACAAACTCCATGCCGCAATCGAACTCCTGCCCGAGGCTAAGGCTGCGGTAGGGCCAGACACCGCGATGACCGCGGCAGTTCCTGTTTTTGCGCCAGAAATGGATCACCTGATCATGACCTACGGTGTTGATGATTTGGATCATCTCGGCGTGGTAATGGATGAATTTGCTATGGCACCAGCCTTTCAAGCCGTGGTAGTGAAGGCCGCTGCTATCGGCACGCTGATCCAGGCGCGCGTCTTGCAGGTGATCGCTTAAACGATTACCTCAGTCGCGCACCGGAACTCAGCAAGGGGCATGAGGGGGCCATTAAGCCGCGGCAAGTGCATGGCTTAGATCCGCGAGCAGGTCATCGATGTGTTCGATGCCGACGCATAAGCGGATCGTCTCTTCCTTGACCCCGGCCTTTGCCAACTCATCGGCGGAAAGCTGCCGATGGGTGGTCGATGCCGGATGGGTGGCGAGCGACTTGGTATCGCCGATATTGACAAGCCGTGTGAATAGCTGGAGCGCATCCAAAAAGCGCTCACCGGCTGCTCGACCGCCCTTGACGCCAAAGGTCATCAGACCAGAGGCTTTGCCCTGCATCATTCGGTTGGTGAGTTCATGGTCGATGTGATTGGGAAGTCCGGCATAGTCGACCCAATCGACCTTCGGGTGCTCGCTTAAAAACCGCGCAACAGCCAACGTGTTGTCGCAGATCCGATCCATTCTCAGTGCCAATGTTTCAAGGCCTTGAAGTATCAGCCAAGCATTCATGGGTGAAATCGCAGCGCCCATGTTTCTTAATGGCACAACGCGAGCGCGACCGATGTAGGCTGCAGCACCAAGTGCTTCGGTATAGACAACGCCGTGATAGCTCACATCGGGTTCGTTCAGGCGTTTGAAGCGATCCTTGTGTTCTGCCCAAGGGAACTTGCCTGAGTCAACAATCATGCCGCCGATGCTGTTTCCCTGACCGCCAATGTATTTGGTTAAGGAGTGAACCACAATGTCGGCGCCATGTTCAAAGGGGCGGCACAGGTAGGGACTTGGCACGGTGTTGTCAACAATCAGCGGAACACCAGCAGCATGTGCAACTGCCGAGATGGCTTCGATATCAGTGACGTTTCCAAGTGGGTTACCAATCGTCTCCACATAGATCGCTTTGGTTTTTTGATCGATATGCTGCGCAAAGCTATCTGGATCCCGTGAATCAGCAAATCTCACCTCAAGACCGTATTGTGGCAGGGTGTGGGCAAAAAGGTTATAGGTGCCCCCGTATAGCGCGCTTGCTGAAACGATGTTGTCGCCGGCCTCGGCGATGGTTTGTATCGCATAGGTGATGGCGGCCTGGCCCGAAGCCAAGGCCAAACCGGCGATACCGCCCTCGAGTGCAGCCACCCTTGCTTCCAACACGCTTTGTGTTGGATTCATGATGCGGGTGTAGATGTTGCCCGCAACCTTCAAATCAAATAAGTCAGCGCCATGCTGGGCGTTATCGAAAGCATAGGCAACGGTTTGATAGATAGGTACCGCCATCGATTTGGTCGTCGGATCAGGGCTATAGCCGGCATGAACAGCCTGAGTTTCAAATTTCCATGCTTGCGTCATCAAAGTGCTCCGTGAGTTTCAGATCAGAAAGTGGTCTAAGTTCGCCTTAGCCTGGGATCGGCCCAATTGCATTGCCAATCAAAACCGGCGGAAACTTTTATTTACATAAAGATTTCAAAATTGTTACCTTAGAAAAGCGCAGCCTTTCGAAAAAGCGCAGGGTGATGATGCCACGTCACCAATGTGCGTTTAGTCATAAGTGCTCGCCGAATGACAAAAGCAAACAACATTTTCCGGAGGAAGACATGAAAAAGTCCACATATCAAAATAAAGGCGGGAAGCAACATTAGACGCCTCCACCGCCTTGTATCGCGCTCTGATGGTGAATCTTGAGTCATGGGTAAAGGGTACCGCAAGTCCTTTGGCAAGCGTTTTGGTGAGAGCGTTATTCCTTCAATAACGAGAATGAAGTTTTATACAGTCCTGCTTCCCACAAGCGATGGTCAGGGAAATGATAGGGCGGGCGTCAAGATGCCTGATAGCGCAGTTCTCTTAGCGACATTCAAGCGCTACAGCGTTCGACGATCGGGATTCGTTGAAGGGAATCAAAACGGGCTAAGCTTGACGGTCTTGTGGCGAGCGGTTTGATGCTTGCTGAGGATGCGCCTTTGTATAAAAATCGTGCCGTGATGCAGTCGCAGCAGGCGAATTTTTCAGCGCTTCCTTAAGGTAAACGCACCGAGACCGCCGATGTCTCGGCCAGTTCATCCGACTTTTCAGGGGGACAAGCAAAATCAATTGGTTAACCGCAGCCATTGCGAAGTTTTCAAAGATGCCGGCAAAGTTGGCCCGCGGGGAGGATTCGTCGGTTCCGAATAAAGCAGCTTCCACGAGACGCTCAACCTCAGAGCGTCTTGCCGCCAGTTTTAAACAACAAAATGAAGCGATGTCGCCAAGGTTGCTTCGAAGAAGCCTTCACGTCATGCAGGCCGTCATCGATCCTGGTATCAGTGAAATCGAGGGTGGCCGGCGTGCCGAGCAACTGGCAAGCATTTACGTTGCATCGAGCCGGGAGAGGAAGGTCGACTTCTGGCGTCTTATGTCTGAGCAGTTCGGGATCGACAAGACGAAAGCTGAGTTTGAGCGCTTGCGCTATGAGGCAACCCTTGGTACGAGCGACGAGCTGGCTGCGGAGGTCCGATATCGACGATCTACCGTCTCTCCAAGACGCCGTCTATTGCAGCGTTTTGCGAATTTTCAGCAAGGGCTGCAGTTCTTGATCGAAATGCGTGCTGAACTTCAGCCGATATTGAAATCTGAAAAGCAATTGGCTGCGCTTGATCTCGAGCTCGAGTATATGTTGAGTACCTGGTGCGACATCAGTTTTCTCGAGTTGCACGCAATCAACTGGGACTCGCCGGCCTCATTGATTGAGCGGTTGATCAAATATGAAGCTGTTCATGACATACGAAGCTGGTCGGATGTGAAAAAGCGGCTAGAAAGTGACCGTCGTTGTTATGGGTTTTTTCACCCTCGCATGCCCGGTATCCCCTTAATCTTTATCGAAGTCGCTCTAATGAATGCAATGCCATCGTCGATCAAGCCAGTAATCGATGAGGAGCGTTCGTTGGAAGATCAAAAAAGCGCAACCGTTGCGGTCTTTTATTCGATCAGCAACACCCAAGCTGGTCTGCGCGGCATACCCTTCGGTGATTCCCTCATTAAGCGGGTTGTTGAGGAATTAGCACGCGATTTCCCAAGGCTGAAAACTTTTGTAACACTCTCGCCGATCCCATCCTATCGTCAATGGCTATCTAAACAGAGTGATGACCTTTGGCATGTTTTAGATACGAAGCTGATCAAGAGACTCGATTCGGCATTTAAGAGTCATGACTCGAGGAAAGACGTTTTCCTGCGACTTTCTGAGAATTTGGGTAATGCAAGCTCGACATTTACGCTTGACGACTCACTTTTGCAAGAAGTCCACCTCAGGTTTGCAGCTCGCTATCTTAGTCAGCTCCAAGACAACTTGGAGCCGATCGATCCAGTCGCTCGTTTTCACTTAGGCAATGGTGCAAGAATTGAACGGATTAACTGGTACGCCGACCCCTCGACCAAGGGAATGAAACAATCGTATGGCTTGATGGTCAACTATTTGTACGATCTAAAAAAGTTAGATCGAGCGCGCGCGGGGCTTCTTAAAGGAAAGGTTGCAATGAGTTCCGAGATCGAAAATCTATTGAAGCAATAGTTGCCGAGTTCGCTTCATTAAATTCATCACAATGAAGCCCGCTTACAGGAATCCGGCGTCACCGCCCTCTTTCTTGCGCTCCATAATGATCCGGCCTTCGCTGTGAAGCATGCGCCCGATGTTAAGGATTTGCTTTTGTGAGTCCTCAACATCGGCAACCTTCGTGGGACCGCGTGCAGCAAGGTCCTCACGCACCGTATCGGCTGCGCGTTTAGCCATATTCTTGAAGATTTTTTCGCGGAGTTTTGGTGAAGCACCTTTAAGTGCAACCACCAGCACATCCTGAGTGGTTTCAAGCATAAGCGTCTGAATCGCTTTGTCTTCCAGCTCGATGAGGTCTTCGAAAGTGAACATTTTCTCAAGAATGGCGTCCGCAAGCGGCACATCGTATTGGCGGATGACGCCAAGTGCTTCCTGATCCATGCCGCCAGAGAGCAGATTGAGAATCTCTGCGGTAGGAATCACGCCGCCAACACTGGAGCGCTTGGAGTCCTGGGCGCCGATGTTCATCATGGTCTCGTTGAGTTCCTTCAACGCGGCCGGCTGAACCTTTTCGAGCAAGGCAACCCTTAAAACAACTTCATTGCGAATCTCGGCAGGGAAGAGCTTCAGCAGGGCAGAAGCCTGGGGAGGTTCGTAGAAAGTAATAATCGTGGCCAGCACCTGAGGATGTTCATTCTTCAAAATCTCATAGGCCACGTCAGGATCGAGGCGTTTGAGCGCATCAAGACCCGACATATCGATGGCTGCTTCGAGCTTGCCCAGCAGATCCGATGCGCCCTCGGAACCAAGCGCCTTTTGAAGCATGTTCTGCATGAAGGAGTCTGTATCGAAGGCAACCTGGGCATTGCTGATGGTGGCTTCCTTGAAGTCGCGCAGTACCTGCAAAAGCATGTCACGGTTCAAGGCGCGCACGATCGCCATCTTGCTCGATATGCGCTGCACTTCGATCGGTGTTACCTGCCGCAACACGTCCGCGGCGACTTCAGCGCCCACCGAAAGCAAGACCACCGCGGCCTTCGACGCGCCGTCGAGGTCGTCGTAACTCATCGGCGCTTTGCCCGCCGATTTCGCGCCTTCTTTGATCTGTTCGGCGAGCGATTTCGGTCGCTCAACCTTCTCTTCGGTTTCTTCTGCCACGCCTGCTCCCTTCGGCTTGCGAGCTCGATGTTTATTAAGCCAGCATCATTGCTAAGTAAAAGCCCTAATCCAGCGCTGCGCCTAAAACTAAAGTAGCCGGTCTGCTGCGCCGGCCACCAATGCCGACAGTATGCAATCGATTAAAAGGGTTTGTCGCCCAAAATCGTTGCCCGATGCATGATGCGACGCTGTGGTAGGTAGTCGGCCGTTGCGTAATGCTGAGTGAGGCGATTATCCCAGAAAGCGAGATCGTGTTGCTTCCAGCGCCAGCGGACCGTAAATTCGGGTTTGGCGCTGTGTTCGCGCAAAAAGCCAAGTACCGCGTCGCTTTCTTTTTTTTGAAGCTCCACGATTCGGCTTGTAAAGCCTTCATTCACAAAGAGCCCCCGGCGTCGGCTGACCGGATGTGTTCTGACCACTGGATGGATTACCGGTGGGTGCTTGTCGCGAGCTGCTTCCCAGCGGACGCGTTCCTCGGGGGTTCGCGCGAATCGCCAAGCCGGGAAGGACTGCAGGAAATCATGTTCAGCACTTAAAGGATCGAGCAAGGCCTGCATGGGGGCCGACAATGCTTCGTAGGCAGCAATACCGCTCGCCCATAAGGTATCGCCCCCGGAGCTCGGCAAATGTTGTGCCGATAGAATCGCGCCGAGCGGCGGTGTTTCGATAAAAGTGACGTCGGTGTGCCAATTATCGTTATCGGGCGGGTTTTCCATCGAGGTATCGAGCAGGATGATTTCCGGAACCTCCGGATGCTGCGGATATACTGGATGGATATGCAGTTCACCGAAGGCCGCTGCAAGATCACGCTGCTGGTGCGCCGTGATGTCTTGTCCTTCAAAGAAAAGGACATGATGCTGGATCAAAGCCTCGTGTAATTGTGTCCTGTCTTCGGCGTTGAGCGCTTTGCTTAAATCAATGCCGTTCACTAAAGCCCCTATCGCAGGGCCAAGGGGTTGAAGATGCATGGGGCTGAACTCCTTATCAGTCGACGAGTGTATCGGACGATCGGCACAAAACTTTATAGAACGAAGGCCAAGCTGCCGGACCTTTTTCATCATACGGTTATTCGTTTGGCACTATGTTTATGCTTTTTTGGACGCTCGCTTATGAACACGCAAGAAGAGCAGCAATTGATCCGGTTTCTCAACGGCCTGGTACAGACCAAGCCGCCAGATATTGACTTTCAGGCCCAAGCGCTGATTGACCAGGCTTTTGCCAAACAACCACACGCTGCATACCTTCTTACCCAGCGCAGTCTGGCGCTCAGCATGGCCGTCGAAGCCGCGCAGCGCCGCATCGCTCAGCTCGAGGAGGCCGCAAGTAGCCCTGTAAGCTCAAATCAATGGGGGCGGCAGGCAGGCCTTGAAAGGCCCCAGCAAGCCCGGCTCGCAGGGCAGGGCCTTGCAGCGCAGACTCAGGCGCCAGTGCAAGCTCAGGCTGCTCAAAGCTCCTGGTCGCAAGGGCTCATGGGCAGTCTTCTTGGCGCTGCTGCTGGCGTGATGATCGGGCAAGCCCTCTGGCAAGGCATGAACAATATGTTTACGCAGCCGGCTGACACGCCTGGCGATGGATTTGGATCGAGTCATCAAAGCCTCGATGCAGGATCAGGCCAACAGGCGCAAAGCGACTGGGGGAGCGGGCTTTCCGTTGACGAAGGCGCATTCGACGGAGGTGAGGGCGATGACTGGATCTAATCAATTCTCGGTGGCTTTTTTCGTCAAGCGATTGCTTGCCTGCACACTTGCCTGGAACCTTCTGATGGCGCCAGCACTGGCAGCTTCTGACACCAGCAGTGTGGCTGCAAGTAAGCCTGAAAACGCTTGGCTCAAGCGGGTACCTGACTTAATCGCGAAGGGCGAGATCAAGAAAGCACTCGACGACTTAATGGCAGACCAGCAACGCGATAATGCTGACTGGCACAACCTGATGGGTTTTGCCTACCGTAAGCAACAGCCGCCCGATATTCCGCGTTCCGAGTCACATTATCGGGAAGCATTGAAGATCAAGCCTGATCATCGTGGCGCACTCGAATACTATGGTGAACTATTGTTGATGAAAAACGATCTGCCAGGGGCCGAGGAAATGCTCAAACGCCTGAGCAAGGCCTGTTTTTTCGGTTGTGAAGAGTTGAGCGATCTAAAGAAGGCAATTGAGGCTTTCAAGCGGCGATAAGACTTGGTGGCTGCGACCTGCGACTGCCGACCATGCTAACGCGATTATTGTTTGGACTGATCGACCGGATCGAACTCAATGACCCTGCGTTGTTGGGCGTACGCCTAACAGCCTTGGAGGCGTTTCGTGAAAGTTTTCCGGATATTCTTGTCAGTGGCGATGAAAGCGGTCAGTACTATCTTCAGTATCAGCGCTACGGTATTAAGATATGTATATGTTATAGAACGAAAAAAGAGCTTTTCCAGGGTATGAGCAGTTTGCAAGGCGAGCAAGGCTTGGATGAGCTGCAATGGGTTCGATTTCACACCGAGCAATCAAAGTCAAACATTCCTTACCTGTACAGCAGGGAACACGATATCAAGCAGTATGAGCATTTTGATCGGGACCTTAGCAATGCGGTGCTCGCTGTTGACTGGTTCTGCAAAACATACGGCACCGAGGATCTTCGGACTTCACCGGATCCGGCTGTTGATGCAAAGGTTTATCACGCCCTTCGACATCGCGGCGTTTTCGAGACATCCCGCACGGACGGGACTTCGGAAGCATCGCGGCTACCGGGCTGGGACTGGTTGTGGCAGTCTTGGGAACTATCTCAAGTGTTATACGAACTCGGTATAGCGTCAAGATTTGAGCCTTGGCGTTTTTCCGAGATGGGCAGCAACCCCTACGAGCAGCCCAATCCAGACTATGTGAAGACCGATGATGACCTCTGGCGCTTTGACAAAACGCTTGAGGTTTTGATGGCTGTGATGAAGCGATCCTCGGGTGGCAGTGCCTACACCGTAGCCGACTTTGATATTGAATTGATCGGGCGCTTCCGTCAGTTCCTGCCAAATCTTGAGGCGCGTGAGCGTTTTCTTGATGAGATGTATCACCTCGGGGGCCATGCTGTTTATTCGCCTGAGATGATGTCGCAATTGCTCAACGCCTGCGACATCCCTTGCCGGGTGACCGATTGGAGCGTTATCGTTTTTGATAATGTTGAGATCCGCATTACAGAACCCGAATGGGGTAAACCGGGTATTTACGCCACCGATATTGTGAGCGCTGCGATTAAACAATATGGCTATACTATTGAAACAAAACTGAGCGGGCGCGGCTTTCGCCACAGGGATTTGCTCTCCAAGCTGGCGAGTAAATGGGGCATTAAACGGGATTATGTTTAGCTAGGCAGGCTTGCTGATCGCTGAGGCAATTTCGCCAGATCTCTACTCAAGGGTGGTATCACATTATGAAAATGCGACGAAGCGGTTTTTTCCTCAGCCTATGGCTTTGCCTTGTTGTCGGCCTTTGGCATGAAGTAGGCTTTGCCCAGCTTTGTCCTGCTGCGAATCTGAAGTATTGGCAAGCCTTCCCGCCGGGCGGGGAGTCGGATTTGTCGGCCCGCCATCAGCAGACTGTTCTAAAAAGAAGATGCCCGGCGATTGAGACCATTGTGCAATACAAGGCAGGCGCTGGTGGCGCACTGATGTGGAGCACGATGAATAGCCTTGCAGGTGACGGCCTGACGGTCGTTGGGATAAATCTGCCACACACGGTACTTCAACCGATGGAAGGATCGGTGCAATACAAAACCGAAGATATAACCCCGGTGTTCTGGTTCCACTACACGCCCGACGCTTTGATTGTTCCCGAGCAAAGCCCTATCAAGTCTTTTGCCGATTTTGTGAAGACTGCTCGAGGCAACCCAGGCAAACTGAGCCTTGGGGGATCGGGTTTGAATTCGGCAAACCATGCGGCACACGAGAGACTCAATCGCGACTTTGCGCTCAAGACCACTTATGTGCCTTTTAAGGGTACAGGCGACATGGCCACCTCGGTGATTGGTGCGCATATTGATGGCGTGATGTCCTACACAGCTTTTGCCGTGAATAATCGAGGCAAGGTGAGAGCGCTCGCAGTGGCCATGGAGAAGCGGCATCCGCTTTTACCCGATGTTCCAACATTTAAGGAACTGGGCGTTGATTGGGTCGACGGTGCGTTTCGAGGCATCGGTGTCCCAAAGTCAACACCGATCGAAGCTCGTCGCCGGCTCGGTGAACTTTGGGCGAGTCTTAATGCTGAGCCGGAAATGAAGGAACTCGCTGCGAAAAGTGGTTTCGAGCTCGTGAACATCGGTCCTGAGCAAATGGATGCATTCATGCGGGAGCGTATCCGAACCTACTCAGAGGTCGCCAAGCAAATGGGACTGGGTAACAAGTAGGGTTGCGACGAGCCCTGGCTTAGGGGCTTGAGGAAGGCGGCTAGAGTACAGACCGCTCGGGCACAGTAGGCTGGGGTACGGTAGGCTCGGGTACGGTAGGCTAGGGTACAGACGGCTCGGGTACGGTAGGCTCGGGTTCCGAAGCTAAGGTGCATTCAGCCAGAGACGAGAGTCCGGTTTTGCCGAGCAGCGCCAGTGTGATGCTGACATCGTTGCTCAGTGTCTTCCACCACTGCTCGAGCCCGGGTCCTGCACCTGCCGCCACGGCGTATTGCATCGATCGACCTAAAAATACAAAGTTTGCGCCCATCGCATAAGCCTTCACGATATCTTCACCGCTTCGAATACCACTGTCATAAAAAAGAGGGTAGTCGTTGCCCACCGCGGTTCTGATGGCTCTAAGTTGTAGAATCGGTGGTGGTAAGGCGTCGAGCTGACGTCCGCCGTGCCCGGAGACCTGGATAGCGTCGACCCCTTCCTTGCTTAATCGCAAGGCATCCTCAACAGACGTAATGCCTTTGGCGATCAGTTTCCCCGGCCAGCGATCACGGATTTGCCTGAGCGTTGTCCAATCGGCTTTCCCTCGACTTGCCGTCCGTTCGAAATGAAAGCCCTCGGCAGCAAAATTAGCCATCCCGGGTATGCCTGCCAGTACCTGCCCGAAAGTCCAACGCGGGTGAGTGAGCAAATCGAATAGTTGCCTGGGGCCTATGCGAAACGGTATGGTGAAACCATGGCGTTGATCAAGCGGGCGGCGCGCCACCTCAGGAACGTCAAGCGTGAGCACTAGGTTGCTGTAGCCTGCGTGCTTTGCTCGATCGATGAGCTTGAATGTTTGCGTCCCGTCACCGCTGAAGTAAAGCTGGAACCAGGCACAGCCCTCCGACCATTCGATCAATTGCTCAAGTGTTGACGAGGACATGGTCGACACGCCAAGCGGTGTTTTGTACTTGGCTGAAAGCTTTGCCAGGCAGCGGTCAGCCTCCGGCGCTGCGAGATTGCACATGGCCATCGGACTAACCCCGAAGGGCAGCAAGCACTTGCTCCCGAAGACAGCTACCGACAGATCACGCATCGAGACATCGACAAGCACGCGGGGCTGTAGGCGAACACTTGCCAAGGCTGAAAGATTGAGCGATTCGCCAAAGCCTGTACCGGCTGTGCCGTCGATATAGTCAAAGACCATACGTGGCAGACGGCGTCTGGCTATCGCTCGCGCATCCTCATAGCTATAAAGTTGTTGTTGAAACACTAGGGCCTTTTCGGACCGGATTGCCAAGCCTGCGGCGAAATCGGGCGAGCAGCCATCATGCTTTGCACCCGAATGCGCAAAGCGAAAAGCCCTAGGAGTAGACCTGACGCGGCAACCACAATACGAGTTGCGGCAGGTAGGTTAAGACGGCAAGCGAAAAGAGAAGCGGCAGTAGCCAGGGAAGAATGGCCATCGTGGTGCGTTCGACGGAAAGCTGTGCGACCCTGGCGAGAACGAAAAGCACCATACCCATGGGCGGATGAAGCAAGCCGATCATCAGATTAAGCACCATGATGAGCCCGAAGTGAACAAGATCAATGCCGAGTTGCTGGCAGATTGGTATAAGAATGGGTACTAAGATCGTGATCGCAGCCGTGGGTTCCAGAAAGCAGCCGACGAAAAGCATCAAAAGATTCGCCATCAGCAGGAAAACCCAAGGCTCGCGGGTGAAGGCGAGCACCCAGGCGGAAATCGCTGCGGTAACTCCGGTGGCTGTGAGCATCCAGCCAAAAATGCTGGCCGCAGCCACGATGAAAAGCACCGTGGCTGTGGTCTCGACGGTATCGAGGCAGATCTTGAGTAAGGCGCGAAGATTCAAGCTGCGATACCAGGCAAAGCCAAGGACAAGTGCCCAGACACAGGCGGCGATAGCCCCTTCGGTTGGCGTGAACAATCCTGTGGTCATGCCGCCAATCAATAAAACCGGGGTCATGATGGGCAGCACGGCCTGGAAGCGAAAAATCTTGTCCGCTGCAAAGAGCACAATCAATGCCGTGGCGACCGTGAGTTGAGGCTGTGTGCCGAGTTTGGTGATCAAAACCCAAATGCATGTCGGCCATGCGGCAACCACGAGGCTTTCGATGATCGCTTTGGCAAAACGGCTTTTGCTGAAACGAACATCACTTCCCCAACCGTTCTTGTGGGCGAAGTAGGCAACCGTGACCATCATCAGCAGTGCCATGATGATGCCGGGCAAAATACCTGCCAAGAAGAGCGCGCCCACTGAAACATTGGCCATCATCCCGTAGATCACAAAGGGTAGGCTCGGTGGAATAATTGGCCCAAGCGTTGCGCTCGCCGCAGTCACGCCAACAGCAAACTCGCTTGAGTAGCCGTGATCCTTCATGGCCTTGATTTCAATGGTGCCAAGCCCGGCGGCGTCAGCAATCGCCGTCCCACTCATGCCGGCAAACACGACTGAACCGACGACGTTGACGTGGCCCAGTCCCCCTCTAAACCAACCAACCAGGGCGAGCGCGAAAGCGTAAATCCGGTTGGTGATGCCGGCGTTGTTCATCAGGTTGCCGGCAAGAATAAAAAAAGGCACTGCAAGCAAGGGGAAGCTATCGACCCCGCTCACCATGCGGTGTACAACAACAAATGGTGGAAGATCGCCCGTGATCAAAATATAGATCAATGACGCTCCCGCCATCGCAACTGCAACCGGGACGCCACCTGTCATCAGAAGTAGAAAGATTACCTTGAGCATTGATGCTTACCTTAGCGCGCTGTCCGGTTGCTCTAGCACGCTGTAGCCCCGCCGCCAATGAATGACACTGATCTGCAAGGAGCGCATGGCCATGGCTGCGAAACCGCCAAAACAGACCCAGTAAAGCATGCTGACCGGAAGGTCAACCACCGTCATTCTCGATGCGCCGAGCTTATCGATCAGTAAGTAGCAGAGGTAAACCATCGCTATATAAAACGCACTGCGAACCAAATCGACGAGGGTCGCAAGCAATCTTGCCGCGGTTTTCGGCAGATAGCGATATACGAAGTCAACCTGTATGTGATTATTGCGCGCCACACCGATGACTGCACCGCTGAAGACCGTCGCGACCAGTAAATAACGGGCGATTTCTTCAGTCCAGGAGGCCGAGTCGTTAAGCACGTAACGGGTGATGAACTGGGTTAGCACGACCAGACCGAGTATCACAAAAAAGAAAACGCTAACCCAGCCCTCCCAAGGTACTGAAGAAAAGTCTGCAACCTCGTCCTCAACATGCAAGCCGGCAGCATCATCTTGCGGGCCGAGACTCACCGGCGTTGCATCGGAGGACCTGTTCACGGTTGCCGGGCAACTTACTTTATGGCAACCACACGGTCCCAGTCTTTTTTGTCAAGACCCATGGAACTGAACTCAACGGCCTTGAGGACCCGTTGCTGGAACGCCGTGCGATCGACCTCGATGATGTTGATGCCCTTGCCCTTGAAAATGCCCACGAGTTCACCCTCGCGTTTGCGAATTTCAAGGGTCGCCTTCTCGGCTGCTTCCTGCGTGACTTCCATCAGGGTTTTCTGCTCGGCGGCTGACATTTTGGCGAGTACCGATGGGGCCACGATGGTCAGCAGTGCATCGGCAATGTGGCCCGTCATCACGATATGCTTTTGTACCTCGTAAAACTTCTTAGCCTCGATCGTGGGTAGCGGATTTTCCTGGGCATCGACCGTGCCATTTTGTAGCGCTAAATAAACTTCAGCGAACGCAATAGGGGTTGGGTTGGCACCGCAAGCTCTGGGCATCGCCGTGTAGGCAGGGGCATCCGGGACTCTCATCTTCAAACCCTTCATTTCATCGCAATTCTTAAAGGGCTTGTTGGTTGTGGAATGGCGCACCCCATAATAGGTGAGCGCGAGGACCGTGTTGCCATTGGTTGCTTTTTTATAACCCTCGGTGAGCTCGCGAAAAACATCACTCTTACTGTACTTGATCACATGATCAGCATCGCGGAAGGTGAAGGGGTAGTAGCTGACCGCCAATCGCGGAAATGATCGTGCGGCGAAAGAAGCACCAGTATAAATCATATCAACCGTGCCTAATTGTAGGCCTTGATTGATATCGCTCTCCTTGCCCAGACTCGATGCGGGAAAGACTTGAATGTCATATTTGCCGGCCGTTCGCTTTTTGAACTCTTCCCCTGCCCAGACAGCCCATTTGTGATAAGGCTCGGAGGTTTCGTAAACATGGGCCCACTTCAACTTGGTCTGGGCCTGGCTTTCGATCGGCGCCATCGCAGTCCCGAGCGCCAGCACTGCAAGTCCCGTAAGCACGGTGCGGCGCAGGTTTTTGAATGCGACATCTTGAAGCTTGCGTGAAAGCATTGACGAGGCAATGCCGTTTTTGATAACCATGTTGTTTTCCTCCACGTTATGAACAATGCAATTTTTTGAGACTCTATCATGCAAGTTGAGTGGATACCGGCCATGAATCTGATTTCGACAAGTGACATTAACATCGCAGCACTCGAGCTTATTTTTTCTTTGGTCGACCTGAACCAAACCCGCTGCACCGACACCCGCTCCTCAGAAACGCTCCCCGTCGCGTGGTCCTTTGAAGGTCATGGCATTCGGACCCGGGCGAGTTTTCTCCAAGCCTTTCGTGATTTAGGTCTGGCCTACACCGAGCTGCCCAATTTGCTCAAGACCTCGGAGCGGGTTGAAGACCTCGCTGCTTATCTCGATCCCTGGTTTTCGATTTACGTGGTTCGTGAATCGAATCATGAACGCCTTGCTGCTTTTGCAGGGGCAAGTCGCCGCCCGGTTGTCAATGCAATGTCGGCCTACGAACATCCCTGTGAAGTGATCACAGATGCTTACTACATTGACCGGATGATAAAACCCTTGAAAGCACTCAAGCTGGTGCTTTGGGGGCCAGGCACCAACGTTTTTCGCTCCTGGGAAGGATTGGCGGCAAAAGGCATCGTCTCAGTGATTCAAGCCGGTCCAGCGGGTCCGCTGCCAAAAGATGCTGATCTGGTCGTCACCGACGTCGATCCGGCTGCGGTGGGTGCTGATCGTCCCTTTGCGGCGTTGACTCAGGAGCATCTTGCCTTGATGGGCAACCCTGCCTTGCTGCCAACGCCTCCTTTTCAGATCGGGCGTGAGATCAGCTTCGATCCGCTGAGCTATGCGGGGTTTGTGGGCTACGAGCAGAAAAGCTATTTAGTACCTGTGCAGCGGGCGATCATTCAATGGCTTTTGGCCGGCCGCCGATGATCAACTGAGGATGCCAACCAGCCACAGACAGATGCCAGGGAAAAAAAGCAAAAGCAGGGTGCGTATGGTGTCGCTGACCAGAAAAGGCATCACCCCGCGGTAACTCTCGGCGATGGGAACATCTTTGGCCATCCCGTTGACCACATAAACATTTAATCCAACCGGTGGCGCAAGTAAGCCGAACTCAACCACCATCAGCACCATCACGCCAAACCAGATCGCTACCGACTCCCGCGGCATACCAAAATCCAAACCGACAACCAGCGGAAAAAATATCGGTATGGTTAATAGAATCATCGAAAGCTCGTCCATCACGGCGCCAAGGACGATATAAAAGACAAGGATGGCAGCAACGATCGCGTAGGGGGGCCAGCCGAGGTTGTTCACAAAATTACTGAGATGGGTTGTTGCACCACTCAAGGCCAATGCGCCGCTCATGACGTCGGCGCCGAGAAAAATCAAGAAAATCATTCCTGAGCTTTCAGCGGTTGCATAAAAACATTCCTTAAATCCTTGCCAGGTCATTTCGCGTCGCATCAGCGCTGAGATCAACGTACTGGCTGCGCCCACACCTGCGCCCTCGGTGGGGGTGAAAAGGCCGCCGTAAATACCGCCGAAAACAATCAGAAAAATGCTCAAAATCGGCGCAACCGATAATGCCGATGCGGTGCTGACACCGGGGATATCGTCGTCGACTTCGGGAGCCTGCCCGGGCACGATGCGCACGTAAATTGCGATAACCACCAGGTAGCCGAGGGTGGCGATCAACCCGGGGATCATCGCGGCTGCAAAAAGTTTGGCAATGTTTTGCTCGGTGAGAATGGCATAAATCACAAGCGGCACAGATGGCGGGATCAGAATGCCCAATGTGCCTGCCGCTGCGAGCGTGCCCGTTGCTAATCGACCAGAATAACCGTGCCGCCTTAACTCGGGCAGGGCAACACCCGTAATGGTGGCAGCCGTCGCCACCGATGAGCCGCAGATTGCACCGAAAGCGGCGCTGGCCAAGACGGCCGCCATGGCCACACCGCCTTTGAAGCGCCGGGTGATGCCGGCAGCAAAGGCAAACAGCGCGCGCGAAATGCCACCTTGCGTGGCAAAGTTACCCATCAGAATAAAGAGCGGTATAACCGAAAGATCGTAGCTCGCAAATCGTGCAAAAGCTTGAGCATTGAGGTAATTACCAAAGCCGGCCAAGCCGGTTTGCATCACATAACCGCAGGCACCCGCAAAAAACATCGCGGCGGCAATCGGAATCCGGACCGCCATCAACACGAGCATCACCACAAACATCATAGCGACAAGCAGCAGACCACTCATAGCAGCGCTCGCGGCTCGTCGTTCATCAAGCCTGCGGCTTGGGCCAGTGCAATCAGTCCCGTGAGCAAAAAAGCGGGTACCATGCATGCGTAGGTGACCCACTCTGGAAAGCCTAGAATCATCGTGCCGCTTGCGCTGCTGAAGGCGTTTAAGCCTCCCACAGCCGTGCGCCAGGCAAGCAGCATAAAGCAGGCTGACAAGACAAAAGCGCCGATACGATCTAAAATGTTGATCGTTACAGCTGAGCATCGTGCCGTAAAAAAATCGACAATGATATTGCCGCGCCTGACCTGGCAAAGCGGCATAAAAAGCGCAATGGCTGCTCCTGCAGCTACACCCGATAGCTCAAAGTCTCCCGTGATTGGCTTACCGACAGCCTCGCGCCCGACGATGCTGATGCAAGTCATCAAGGTTATGGTCGTAAGCAGCATGCCTGCGAGCATGGCGCAAAGTCGTGCCAGCCAGAAAAAAATTGGCGTTAAGTTAAGCATGGGTACGTCGCTTGGCTCCGGATCAACTCCCGGCGGACTCTAACACGCGGCAGGGCCAGCGCTGCAGCTCACTGCTGCGCTGGCGTGCCGGCTGCGCCCTTGAAGAGCGGGTGCAGATTGCTGAGTTTGTGATCGTAAACTTCCTGCCCCACATCGATTTGAACCGTCACACCGATATAACGCTTTGCCATGAGGGCTTGCAAATGAGCTTTTGTCCGTTCAGTAATCAGCTCGCCTGCACGTTGAATGGCGGTCTCGTCTCGACCCTGGCCCATGCGCAGGTTCAAGTAGATGAAGGCATAGTCACCCTGACCCGTTGCCGCAAGGCCTGCTGATCCGCCATCCGACACGGCGTAATGCTTTGCCGGATAAGCAAGCACTCTGGTGCCACCAGGCGGAAAGATTGGTCGGTCAGAAATATCGCGTAATTCAATCAAATCCTTCGCAAGATCACGGCACAAAGCGCCAAGATCGGCCTCCTGATCAAGCTGCGGGGTGTAGTGAATCACAAGGTGTGGCATGGATAAGCTCCGTCAGTATCTTCAGCCATCACAGCCGCGCATGCATTGCATGCTTGTTTGTGGCACAGATGGCTTTCGCGTTGGGCACGGCATGACCCGATTGGGCTGTGACGGGAAAAATAGCGTTGATTTGCCCGGTTCCAGACGCTCCGAAGTAATCGGTAATCAGCTGGGCGGGCGCATCGTAGCCTGACCAACCCAGCGCACCGAGCGCCATCGCCGTATCGTGCATGAAGCCTTCCCCATGGCCTTTGGCTGCATACTCCGGCAGCATCTCGCAAAACACGGGCCACTGGGCTGTTTCCCAAAGACGAATCACCTCACGATCCAAATGTTCTAAAAATGGGCTCCAAACTTTGAAAGCGTAGTCCGGTGCTAATCCATTTTGGGCAAAACGGTGCGACAACGAACCGCTCGCCAGAAAAGCAACGGTGCCATCGTAGGACTTTTCAACCGCCGTTCGCATGGCCCACCCTAGGCGCGCGCTGTCATCGAGATAATGCGCCATGCACATCGCAGATACTGAGACGACTTTAAAGTGTTGATCCTCGTTCATATAACGGAGCGGTACCAAGGTGCCATACTCTGGATTGAGCTTAGGGATGTGATGCGCGAAGGTTTCAACACCGGCTTCATTGCAAGCCTTCGCAAGGAGTTCGCCAAGGGCCGTATTGCCCGGCGCTTCAAAAGGCATATCGGCGATGAAGTGAGGTAGCTCGTGGCTTGTGTAGATGCCCTTAAAAAAGGGGGAGCAGTTGATATGGTAGCCCGCATTGACAAGCCAATGGGTATCAAAAATAACCAGCGTATCGACCCCGAGTGCGCGACAACGGCGGGAGATCTCGCGGTGTCCTTCGATCGCATCGGCCCTTGATCCATGCCTCGGACCCGGCAACTCGCTCAAATACATACTGGGGACGTGTGTGACTTTAGCAACCAGCGCTAGCTTTCCCATCACGACACTCCCCACCTTGGAATCGGGTGCTGACCCAGCGAGATGGCTATATTTTTTACTTCGCAAAACACCTCGTAACTCCAGGTGCCGCCCTCCCGGCCCGTACCACTTGCTTTGATGCCGCCAAAGGGTTGTCGCAGGTCACGAATGTTTTGGCTGTTCACAAAGCACATACCGGCTTCAATCGCGGCGGCAACCCGATGGGCTTTTGCAAGGTTTTCGGTCCACACATAGCTACTCAAGCCGTAGGCGCAGTCGTTGGCAAGCGCAACCGCATGGGCTTCGTCATCAAAAGGAATCATGCAAGCGACAGGGCCAAAAATTTCTTCTTGCGCAATGCGCATCCGGTTATCAACATCGGCAAACACGCTTGGCCAGACAAAATTCCCGGCCTGGATCCCCGGGTCGAGTGCTGGGGCATAGTCCGGACGTTCAACACCCCCGCACAGGAGCTGGGCCCCCTCCTTGATCCCAAGCTCGATATAGTGCCGTACTTTGGCAAGATGTTGGGGGCTGATCATCGGTCCGATGATGCTTGACTCATCCATGGGGTCGCCAACGGTAATCTTCATCGCCCGTTTTGTGAAGGCTTCGACCACCTGTGCATAACAGCTTCTCTGAATGAGAATTCGGCTACCCGCTGTACACCGTTCGCCGTTGTTACTGAAAATCATAAAGATTGCAGCGTCCAGGGCGCGATCCAGATCGGCATCGTCAAAGATCACAAAAGGCGATTTCCCGCCCAATTCCATGCTGTATTTTTTGAGGCCTGCCTGCCTGATGATCCGGTTTCCGGTTACCGTGGAACCGGTGAACGAAATCGCACGGACATCGGGATGGCAGACCAAGGCTTCGCCGACTTCTGCGCCGTAGCCGTGGACAATGTTGAAGACCCCAGGCGGTACACCGGCTTCCATTGACAAAGCACCAAGCCGGTCAGCCGTGAGCGGTGATAGTTCGCTCATCTTAAGGACCGCGGTATTGCCAAACGCAAGGCAAGGCGCGAGCTTCCAAGTCGCTGTCATGAAGGGCACGTTCCAAGGGCTGATCAAGGCACAAACGCCGACGGGATGAAACAAGGTGTAGTTCAGATGACTTGGGGTCGGATAGCTGTGCCCGTCGACCCTTGTGCACATTTCGGCAAAGTAATAAAAATTATCAGCAGCTCGCGGGATGAGTTGCTTGGCGGTCTGGCTGATCACCTGGCCGGTGTCCTTGGTTTCGACGCTTGCGATTTCCGGTGCATGCCGTGCGATCAAATCACCGAGCTTTCGCATGATTTGGCTTCGTCGCGCGGGTGCTGTGGCGGACCAGCCCTGGAATGCGGCCTTGGCGGCAGCCACGGCTGCTGCCACGTCATGGTGTTCACCGCGCGCAACCTCGGCAAGCGGCGCTTGCGAGGCAGGGTTGAGCGTGAGGAAATGCTGGCTTGAATCCTGATACCTGCCATTGATCCAATGTTTAATGGTCATGATGCTGAGTGCTCTGAATGTTACCGGTCTTTTGCAGCCGACATGAAGTCTTGTGAAATCAAATGATTGACCAGCGATCCAATCCCTTCAATCTCGGTGATGACTTCATCGCCAGCCTGAACATTGACCACCCCTTCGGGGGTGCCCGTAAGAATCAGATCACCAGGCCTTAAAGTCATGAAGCTACTGAGATAGTGGATGATCTCCGCGACGCTGTGGACCATGTTGGCCGTGCGACCTTGCTGCTTCAGTTCCCGATTGACATAGGTTTTGAGCGTTAAGCCCTGCGGGTCAGGGATCTCGTCGGCGCTCACAAGCCACGGGCCGAGCACGGTGCTCTGATCACGGTTTTTTGCCCGCAAATTCGGTCGATACCAGTTCTCAAGATAATCACGGACGGCGTAATCATTGCAAATCGTATATCCAAGCACGTGATCAAGCGCCTCATCGAGAGCAAGCCTTCGAGCCGGTTTGCCGATCACAACGGCGAGCTCACATTCATAGTGCATAAAGGATGCATCGCTTGGTCGAAGCGTTTCTCCGCGATGACCGAGCAGGCTCGTTGCGGTTTTCAAAAAAACCAGGGGTTCATCCTTGCTTCCGATGCTAAGTTCCTGCGATAACTCTTTCAGATGGTCTGCGTAGTTCAGGCCCAGGGCGATGATCGTGCCGACCTGAAAAGGCGCAAGCCACTGTACGGACGATTGCAACAGTCGACGACCATTCTGAAGAACGATATAATTATCATCGCAAACATCCGGATAGGCCTCATGGACTGCACCTGCGTAGACGACTCGGGCCGTTTTCATGCGCCTGCCTTTTCCATCACAAAGACATTGTCCAAAGGTTCCAAACCATCGATGGTGATGCTTGCGCTTTGCCCCGGGCGAACCCGCGGAGCGCCATGCGAAACACCCATCAGGACGAGATCGCCTTCTTGCAATGTCATGGTTTGACTCAAAGCTGCAACCAGCTGCGCAGCATTTCGCAGACGGTCTGCCGTGGAAGTGACGTGGATCAGTTGCCCGTCAATCCAAACCCTCACGCCGAGCTGATCGGGGTCACCCGCATCAGACAGGCGCGTCATTCGTTTTGCCATGGGACAAAAGCCGTCTCTGGCAATCATCGGTATTGATGGGCGATATAAGTTCTGGTGCGGAATTCTGACGTCGGCAACGGTCAGGAGTCCGGCGACCTTGGTCAGTGCTTTTTCCGGCGGGCAATCCCTCGTGTTGCTGCCCATGACAAGCGCTAGGCAAGGACCGTACTCAAGCTCAATATGGCCGTCGGGTACCGTAATAGGACCATCGCCACAATGCGTATTGCCCGGCTTGATATAAAGCACGGGATGTTGAGGTGGTGCGCGATAAGGCGGTTCATGCATCGCGTTGGCGTAGGCCTCAAACGCAGGCCGATGATTGAGCATCACCCCATAGACGGCGCTACCCCAAGTATGCGGCGCGTGTTCACTGCGGGTCGGAAAGGCAAGGGATGTTGTCATAATGTTGAATAAGAAGATGGCTGGCGTACTAACAGCGATACGTTTGTCGTGTCGCGCAATGTACGGGCTCGATTCGAGGATGTACAGATCCTGCGGTGAACTTGCTTGGGCGATGGAGAACTTCCGGTCCGAAATGGCGCAAGCGGCCTCGATGACTTACCCATGCTTACCACTTCGGCTTGAGCGAAATGGTTTCGATTGTGCTTGCATTTGCTTGCAGGGCGCTGGGTTTCCGCACAGGGATCACAAAGGGCCGGTAAGCTGTGTACTTTAAGGAGGCGTGATGGCGATGAAAAGACGACTAATCCTCAATGCAGCGCTTGCGGGTACAACTGCTGCGGCAGTAAGCAACTCAAATCTTTGGGCGCAGGCCTACCCGTCAAGGCCACTGAAAATGATTGTGCCTTGGCCTCCCGGCCAGGCTACGGATCTTGCCGGGCGTGTCGCCGCGCAGGAACTTTCCAAAGCGCTCGGTGTTGCGGTTGTTGTGGAAAATAAGGCTGGCGCAGGCGGTACCATCGGTACCGATGCGGTGGCTAAAGCAGCCCCTGACGGCTACACGATTCTTGCGGCTTCAAGTGGCCCCATGTCGGTTGCACCGCTGCTGCAAAAAGTGCCTTATGACCCGATGAAAGATCTAATGCCTGTAGCGATGATCGGGATGTCGCCCTATGTGCTCGTGACCTCACCAAGCCTGGCCGCGAAAGATCTTCGGGAATTTATTGCGATGATCAAAGCTGCGCCTGGCAAGTACAGCTTCGGTTCTTCCGGGACAGGGGCAACAGCCCATCTGATCGCAGAAGCTTTTAATGCGGCAGCAGGGCTCCAGGCATTGCATGTGCCCTACAAGGGAAGCGTTGCTGCACTCACCGATGTGATGAGTGGTCAAATCACTTATTGCATTGAAACGGCGGCATCGACCATGCCCCTGGTGAAGAGCGGAAAACTCAAGGCCTATGGCGTATCGCTCGAGAAGGGAAGCGCGATGACCCCGGGTGTGCTGCCCTTTGCCAAGCTACCAGAGCTTGCCGGATTCGATCTTGGTGCCTGGCTTGGAATCATGGTGCCAGCCAACACGCCAGCCCCAGTGGTTGAGCGCCTGGCAAGTATTCTCGAAAAATCAATGCCGAGTGAATCGGTGAAGCAAACCATGGCAACCATTTCTGTTGAGCCTGATTTCCGTAACGCAGCCGATCTGACGGCCTACTTAAAGGCGATCTCAACGCGATTTGCTGATGTGATTCGCCGTAACAACATCAAGCTATCCTGAGACTCGGTTTTGACAAGGCCTCGACGCAGCATAGGCTGTGGTCATGATGCAACATTGTTTCAATTAAAACCATGGTCGTGCTGAAGCCTTGAGCGCAAAGCCTGGATTCGGCTGGGTTCTCACACTGGCCGGCAGTTTATGGCCGATTTTTCGACCACATCGCCGTGCCATCGGCGCGGTCTTGATGTTGATGATCGTTGAACTGGGTCTGCAAATGGCCCAGCGCATGGCCTTTACAAACTTGATTGACGAAGCGATTCTGCAATCTCAAGTGAACCTGATGGTTATTATTTTGAGTTTGCTTTTCGCAGCAGCTCTGGTTTCAAGCATCTGCGGCAGCTTGCATGAATACCTGCTATCCGGCTTGTGCGCGATGATGCCGGCTCAGCTTCGCAAGCAGCTGTTTTTGCGGATTCAATGCCTCGACCTTTCTGCTGTGAGGTCGTCAAGTCACGGCGATCTTATTTCTAGAATCATTAATGATGCCGGTGGTTTAGAGTCTGCGCTGTGGTCGCTCGGGTATATCGCCACGGGGTTTTTCGGCGTGCTGATTGCGCTCATCATGCTCGTTGTGACGGATTGGCGATTGGCTATTTTAGGTCTGATACTTCTTGTGCCCACGATACCGATCGGTCCTCGTATTCTCACGCCGCTTGCAGAACAGGCAAGCTACGAGTCAAAGCAAGCCCATGGCAGGCTCTCAAACCAGCTTTGGGAAAATCTTGCCAATCAGCTTGTTGTTCGTGTTTTTGGCCTTGGCGCTTATGTGACGCAGCGATTTGATGTGGTCAATCAGGAGATCCAGAAAAGCACAAAACGCTATAACGTGTTCAGCTACTTCAGCAATCGCGTGCCTTGGATAGCGGTCGAGTTTATTGATGTGATTGTTCTGGCATGTGGTTGCTGGATGCTCATTGAAGGTTATATCACCACCGGAGCGCTGGTTTCTTTTTATTTGCTTTTTGCCGCCTTGGCTACACACGCATACGCTTTTGCAACCTCGATTTCGCGCTTGGTGGGCGTCTCAGCAAGCATGCGTCGCATCGAGGAGTTTCAAGCCATGGCGAGCTTTCGGCAGGATTTTCCAATCGCAGCAGATGCCCGGGATGGTCAAGGCGACCGCTCAATTGGCACGCCCGGTCAAGACAATCCGAGCGACCGAAGGGTTCGCGTGCCGCCGTCAATTCGTTTTGATGATGTCGGTTTCATTTACCCGAACAGTCCTTCGGAGCCGCTGCGCAACAGTCCCGTGCTTGAGCAGATACGCGGTCTGAGCTTTGAACTGCCGGCTGGCAAGTTCACGGCCTTCGTTGGCAGCAGCGGCTCAGGAAAAAGTACAGCGATCCAATTATTGCTCGGTCTGCTGACGCCTCGGCGGGGCAACATTTGGGTGAACGGCGAACGCTTGGATTCAAGCGGGCTTGAGCGCTATTGGTCAACGACAAGTGCGGTGTTTCAGGACAGTTTGCTTTTTCACGGCAGCATCGCAGAAAACATCAGGGCAGGTTTTCTTGATGCAAGTGAAGATGAAATTGCCAAAGCTGCCGAGGCAGCTGGCTTGTTAGCATGGATTGCGAGCCTTCCCATGGGCATTGAAACCCTTGTGTCGGCGGATAGTTGTTCAGGGGGACAGCGGCAGCGCATCGCAATTGCGCGTGCCCTGATCCGCAGACCCGGACTGCTTGTGCTCGATGAACCGACCAGTGCGCTTGACACTGCGACCGCGAGCGCGGTGATGAACACTATTTTTCAACTTGTCGATCAAAGAAGCACGGTGCTGGTGACCCATCGTTTGTATGACGCAGCCAAAGCTGATTGGATTTTGGTGTTTGATCAAGGCCGGGTTGTTCAACAGGGTAGGCATGATCAACTCAGCGAAGAGCCCGGGATTTATCGCGAGCTTTGGCAGAAACAGGAAGGTTTTGGCAGAGAAAGGGAACGATCGCCGAGTTCTTGAGTGCGCTGTCGTTTTTTTGTTTTCGCGACCATGCGTAACATGGCGCTTTCGCGTTTGGAGTGACCCCTGTGATTCACGCTTTAGTGATTTTTATTTCGGCCTTTCTCATTTTTTTGGTACAGCCCTTAATCGCAAAACAGATCCTGCCCTGGTTTGGTGGTTCAGCAGCCGTTTGGACAACCTGCCTGCTTTTTTTTCAGAGCGCACTTTTGGCAGGTTATGGCTACGCGCACGCGCTGACCCGTTTTCTTTCCTTGAAGCGGCAGGTGCAAGTTCACAGTCTGCTGCTTTTGTGCGCACTTGCTTTCATGCCCATCATTGTTTCCGATCAATGGCGACCCACAGGGTCTGAAGATCCCATTTTGCAAATCATTATGCTTTTGATTGCGACCATTGGCTTGCCCTACTTTTTGCTCTCGACCACCACACCTTTGGTGGGCGCTTGGTACTGGCGACAATATCAATCGGAAGCGCCTTACCGTTTGTTCGCGCTCTCAAATGCTGCATCACTGCTTGCCCTGATTGGTTTTCCCTTCCTAATTGAGCCGATTTTCGGCAATCGCGAGACCGCATGGATCTGGTCGGTCTTGTTTGTTTGCTTCGCACTCTTGTGCATCGGGATGGCCTGGCGGACCTGGTTTGCAGTGACTGGGCAAAAGGCGCCCGACTCAGCGCGCGCACCGCAACATCAATCACCGACAACCGTGCATGGACAAACGCAGCGGGATTCCGCTGACACATTCGCCAAGGGCAACGATCACCCGGGGTCGATGCAACTCGACAGGCAGCGCCATGGCGGGTGGTTTTCCTGGATTGGCTTTTCGGCAATGGGTTCTGCGCTCTTACTCGGCGTGAGCAGCCACCTCACACAAAACATCTCTTCGGCACCTCTCCTTTGGGTGTTGCCGCTTGCGCTCTATCTTGTGACTTTCATTATAAGTTTTGATCACCCGCGTTGGTATAAACGGATGATCTTCATGCCCCTCAGTGCGATTGCACTGCCGGCGATGGCTTGGCTTGCCGACTCGCTAGATCTGGCTATGGCTGCGCCAGTTTATTCGGCGGGCCTTTTTGTGCTTTGCATGGTCTTTCACGGCGAGCTTTATCGATTACGGCCCGAGCCTCAGCGGCTCACGCAGTTTTATCTGGCCATGTCAGCAGGTGGTGCGATCGGTTCATTGTTTATGGCGGTTATTGCGCCTCTCGTGATGAATGGGCATTATGAGTTTCATATCGTCTTGATTGTTGCTGCGGCGCTTGGATTGGTATTGATGGGCAAGTCCGATACCTCGAGCCTCGGGAATAATGCTACAAAAGAAAGTGCTCAGCCACCCTTCAGTGCTGGCACTTTCGCAGCGATTGCCAGTGATATGCGCGCGCGCCGCGCACTGTTAATGCTTCTTGCCGCCGGTGTGCTCGTCTCGGTGCTTGGCTTTACCTGGACGTTTCTTGAACACTATAACCAAGGCGTGCGCATGATGGCGCGGGATTTTTACGGTGTTGTACGAACAAGAAACAGTAACGCTGGCGGAGAGGACTATCGCAACCTGGTGCACGGATCGATTGCGCATGGCGGTCAATTGCAGCGCGATGAACTACAAATGTCGCCATCGAGCTATTTTGGCCCTGATTCGGGTTATGGACGCACTTTTGCAAGCATGCCCGCCGGCCCTAAGCGCGTTGGCGTGATCGGACTAGGCGCCGGGGCGTTGGCGGTTTATGCCAAGCCTGGCGATCAGTGGGTTTTTTACGAAATCTCGCCTGCCGTTGTGAAAGCGGCCCAGACGGAGTTCAGTTTTCTCAAGCGGATGCAAGCGCCCCATGAACTGGTCATTGGCGATGGTCGGTTAGCGCTCGAGCGCGAGGCACCCCGTCAGTTTGATGTGATTGCTATGGACGCTTTTGCCGGCGATTCAATCCCGAGCCACTTTCTGACCAAAGAGGCCATGGCGCTTTATGTGAAGCATTTGAAACCCGATGGCGCCATTGTCTTTCAGGCCACGAACCGATTTGTGAATCCAATGCCGGTCATCCGGCAACTTGCTGACCATTTCGGACTTCAAGCTGTCTTGGTTTCTGACTCACCCGATTTTGATTCGGGACCTCAGTACTGGCTTTCTTCAACCGATCAGGTGATCGTCACGCGTAACCCGGCGCTCTTTGAGCATGAGCGCCTGCGTTCGGTGATTCAGCGCATCGACACCATGCCTGGTCTGAAGCTTTTTACCGATGACTACATCAATTTGCTAAAAATACTGAAACATTAAGCCCGCTTGGGTTGGCCTCTAAGGCAGCTCATCGCCGCATCGCGAACCCTTGTGCTTGCGACGGGCGATGGTTTGACGGCAGCTCAGCTGCCGTACGCAAAACCCGAGCGTGCGAGGTCGCGCTTAGGCGGCGCGAACCGCCTTTGCCTCGCCATGCTCCTCGAAGAACTGCTCATCTTCGGTTGACCCTTTAAGGGCTGCGGTTGCCGCGTCGCGTTCAACCGTGGTGGTCACGGCGTCAAAGTAGCCTGTGCCCACTTCGCGTTGATGCTTGACTGCGGTAAATCCTTTGTCGGCTGCGGCAAACTCCGATTGCTGAAGATCGACAAAGGCGCTCATGTGATTGCGCGCGTAGCCGTAGGCGAGATTGAACATCGAGTAGTTCAGGCTGTGGAATCCAGCAAGTGTAATGAACTGGAATTTATAGCCCATCGCAGCGAGCTCACGCTGGAACTTGGCAATCGTGGCATCGTCTAGATGCTTTTTCCAGTTAAACGAGGGCGAGCAGTTATAGGCGAGCATCTTGCCGGGGAACTTCGCGTGAATCGCCTCGGCATAAGCCTTGGCAAAAGCCAAATCAGGTTTGCCGGTCTCGCACCAGATCAAGTCAGCATAGGGCGCATAGGCAAGTCCTCGGGCGACGGCCTGATCAAAGCCTGCGCGGCTGCGATAAAAGCCTTCAACGGTACGCTCACCGGTAAGAAAAGGGCGATCAAGTTCATCAACATCGGAGGTGACAAGATCAGCCGCTTCAGCGTCAGTTCTTGCCAATAAAACGGTAGGCACACCCAAGACGTCAGCTGCAAGGCGTGCCGCAAGCAATTTTGAGACTGCTTCGCGTGTTGGTACAAGCACTTTGCCGCCAAGGTGACCACATTTCTTTGCAGAGGCCAATTGATCTTCAAAATGCACACCAGCAGCGCCCGCCTTGATCATGGACTTCATGAGTTCAAAGGCATTGAGTACGCCACCAAATCCAGCCTCGGCATCTGCGACGATGGGCAGCATGAAATCCACATGCCCGGGATCGCTTGCATGCACGCCCTCCATCCACTGGATTTGGTCGGCACGCATCAGTGCGTTGTTGATTCGTTCAACCACTGAAGGCACGGAATTGACCGGATAAAGCGATTGGTCGGGGTACATTTCTCCGGCAAGGTTGGCGTCCCCTGCGACCTGCCAGCCGGACAGGTAGACGGCCTTTAAGCCAGCCTTGGCTTGCTGCATCGCCTGATTGCCCGATAAGGCGCCCAAGGTGTTGACAAATGATTCGCTATGCAACAAGCGCCAAAGCTTCTCGGCGCCGATTTTGGCCAGGCTGTGTTCGACCTGGAATGAACCCCTAAGACGAACCACATCTGCGGCAGCATAGTTCCTCTGAATGCCACTCCAACGCGCCTGCGTCCAATCTTTTTGCAGTTTTTGAACTTCCAGTTCGAATCGAGACATATAACGCTCCTGAAAATAAGAGATAAATCAGTGAATGCCACTAGACGTCAAGAACTATTGACATGGTGCAGTGTAGCAAAAAGCAATTTTTATATCAAAACTTAGTTGATGCAATGAAAACAATAACTTAGAGCATTTTTTTGCAATGCGAAAAAGGGTTTCTCACAATGAGAAAAAAAGTTTTGCGGCGCGTTATCAGTGCCTTTGCAAACAATCAAGCAGCCCCCAGAAGGGAAAATTGCTTTGTTTGCGCATTGAACGCACGGGATTAGGCTGCACTTGTTCGCGCAAAAAAATGGCCGGCCTTCGCAGGCCGGCGCGCATGTCGAAACGATATCGAACGCTGACAACCCGTTGTCAGCAAAAGCTAGATTCCGTTGGAAATAATCTAGCGAATCGTCTGTTCGCTTGTATGATCAAAAAAATGGAGCTTTTCTGGGGTGAGTGCTAATTTGACCTGATCGCCTGGACGAACCCTTAGGGTCGGTTCAACACTGGCAACAAAAGCAGCATCCCCGCAGCGCACATCGAGCAGGATTTCGGATCCAAGCTGTTCGGCCACCTCAACGCTTGTCATGAAGCAAATACCCGCAGGGTCATCTGGCCGAGCTGTTCGGAGGTCTTCCGGACGAATACCAAGCCACACAGTCTGGTTGTTGTAGGGTCGTAGTGCCGATAAGAGCCGCGAGGGAACGTCAATGCTGAAGCCCTCTTGCCGGGCTATTGCCCGATCATCGCTGAAAACAATCTGCGCATTGGCGAAATTCATGGCGGGCGAGCCGATGAAACCGGCGACATACTTGTTCGCTGGATGACTGTACAAGTCAAAGGGTTCACCTACCTGCTGAATCAAGCCGTCGCGCATGACAACCACACGGTCTCCCAAAGTCATGGCTTCCACTTGATCGTGGGTGACGTAGATTGACGTGGTTTCCAAGCGAGCGTGGAGCTTTTTTAACTCAACACGCATTTGTACCCTGAGCTTGGCGTCCAAATTCGATAACGGCTCATCAAACAAGAACACCTGAGGATTCCGCACGATGGCTCGGCCTAGCGCAACCCTTTGACGCTGACCACCGGAAAGTTGACGGGGCTTTCGATGCAAATGGTCGTTAATGCCCAAAATCCCTGCTGCATCCTTCACCCGGCGCTCAACCTCTTCGGCAGGGAACTTCCGCATGCGCAGTCCAAAAGCCATGTTGTCAAACACGCTCATGTGCGGGTATAGCGCATAGTTCTGGAAGACCATGGCGATATCCCGATCCATGGGCGGCAATTCATTGACCACCAAATCGCCAATCGCGATCTCACCGGAGGTAATGCTCTCAAGGCCTGCGACCATGCGAAGCGTTGTGGTCTTCCCGCAGCCTGAGGGTCCCACCAGCACAACGAATTCGTGATCATTGATCTCCAGACTAACGCCCTTGACCGCGTGAAAATCATCATAATGTTTATGTACATCGCGAATGCTCACGCTTGACATGTGCTGTCTATCCTTTCACCGACCCAGTTAAACCAGATACATAGTGCTCGACAAAAAACGAATAGGCGATCGCCACCGGTATTGACCCGAGCAAAGCGCCGGCCATTAGCGGTCCCCAGAAAAACACATCGCCCCGAATCAGTTCAGACACCACCCCGACCGGAACGGTTTTTTGCTCTGGACTTGACAAGAAAACCAAGGCGTAAATGAATTCGTTCCAAGACAGGGTGAATGCGAAAATACCCGCCGACAGGATTCCCGGGACGGCAACGGGCAAAACGATATAAACCATCGCTTTCCATCGCGATGCGCCGTCGATACGGGCGCATTCTTCAAGTTCTTTGGGGATCGCTTTGAAGTAGCCCATCATCAGCCATGTACAGAAAGGAATCAGAAAGGTTGGATAGGTAAGGATGAGAGACCAGGGCGTATCACCGATCTTGTAGGTGCGAATGATTTCTGATAACGGTATAAACAGCAGTGTTTGTGGCACAAGATATGTGATGAAAATTGCGCTGCCCAGAGACCCGGCAAACCGGAAATTCAGGCGCGATAAGGCATACCCTGCAAAGACGCCGCAAATCAGTGAAATGATGGTGGACGCTGAGGCGATAAACATGGTGTTCCACAGCCAGGTTGTGAACACGGTTTCGTTGAAGAGAAATTTGACATGGGTCAGGGTGGGTTCCCAGGTCCAAAACGGCGTGTAATTGGCTGCCCGCCAAGGTCGATAGAGTTCAGCGTCCGGTCTGAAAGTCGTGATGATCATCCAGTAAAACGGAAACAGCAGGAAGACCAGAAACCCCGCCAATGGCACGCGAAAAAAGACCCAACGACGCCAGGCCGCACCCTCAATCATCAGCGCACCTCGACCCTTCGAATATACAAAAGTTGACCCACGACGATCAGCATCAGGATCGGGAACATCGCGAGAGATACCGCAGCGCCCTGGCTCAGTAAGCCCGTGCCGACACCGAGCTGGTAGGCATAGGTTGAAAATAGGTGCGTTGCGTTAGCTGGTCCACCGCCGGTAAGCACATAAACAATTTGGAAGTCGGCAAAGGTCTGGATCACCGAGAACAGCACCACAACCATGGTGACCGGCAATAGCAAGGGCCAGGTGATGTACCAAAAGCGCTTTAAGGGCGTCGCTCCGTCGATGGCCGCCGCTTCATTGAGATCGGGACTGATGGTTTGCAGGCCCGCAAGCAAGGAGATTGCAAAAAAGGGCACGCCCCGCCAGATGTTGACCACGATGATCGAAAACATCGCGAGCTCAGGATCTCCAAGCCAGTTGACCGCCGAGCTGATGAGGCCAAGCTTGTAAAGCATCCAGTTCAAGACGCTGAACGTGGGATCGAACATCCACTTCCAGGCGAAGGTCGATAACACCGTTGGAATGATGAAGGGCAGCAGAATAAAGGCGCGGGTGAAGGCCTTGAATCGAAACGATCGATTCAAGAGAAGTGCTAACCAAAGGCCAAGACCAAGCTTGAATACGGTGGTGACCAGGGTGTACCAGCAGGTATTCCATACAACAAGGTGAAAAATCGGGTCGCTTAAAAGTCGTTCGAAATTTTGAAAACCGACAAAAGGTCCCTCGACCCCCACGCGTGTGTCGGTGACCGACAGGAGCAAGCCTCTGATGAAGGGGTAGGCGATAAAGAGCCCAAGCAAGACCATGGTGGGCAACAAGAGCAAAAAGGCAAGATTGCCTTCGTTTTCAAGCGGTCGCCAACGGACTTGGGGTCGGATTTTTGTGATGGAACTCATCTCAATAACAAGAGGCTCTGCAGGCGGGGCAGACGAGCCCCGGCCTGTCAGCGATCAAGCGTCGATGCTTCGCTTAATCAGATCAAACGTAGATTTTCTTCAATTGTGCATCGCAGGCCGCCACGGCCTCTTCAGCTTTTTGCCCCTTGATGGCTGCGGCAAACATGTTACCGATCAAATACTTGGTGAGGACTTCGGCGGCCTTTGCGTTGGGCTCGCCCGGATAGCCGGGGGTGAGACCTTGTTGGCCCGCCACGGCGAATGGCGCCATCACCGGATCCTTCTTCCACAGAGCATTGGTTTCCCAGCTTGGTGTGCCCGGGGTATAAAAGCCTTGGGCAGTCTCGAACCAGCGGCCATAGTTTTCGGCTTTCATGATGAAGCGTACCAAGTCCTTGGTGGCCTTCACCTGCTTCGAATATGAGGGGATCACATGCGAGGTGAAGGTGTGAAAACCAAACTGACCTTTGGGCCCTGCAGGTAGCGGCGCATGGGCAATATCATCTTTGAGGGGGGCACCGTTCGCTTGTTTATAAGCATCGGGTTTTCTCAGGGATTCAATATAAATGGATGCGCCATTGAGCGTGGAACAAATCGTACCGGCAAGGAAGGCCCGATTGTTGGAGGCATCGTCCCAGGCGAGACCACCTTCATCGAAAGCATCCTTCCAGGCTGCAGCGATCCAACGCACCGCTTCAACGGTTTCCTTGGAATTGATGATCACGGCACCCCGGCTGTCGAGCTCCGCACCACCGAAGGACCACAACAAAGGGTAGGCAAAGGTCGGTGGATCCCCGAAGGATTGGCCGAACGATTGTCCGATCGGATAGCCCTTCGCCTTGAGTTTCTTGCCGGCATCGCGATACTGGTCCCAGGTCTTGGGAAAGCTGCTGTAGCCAACCTCGGCGAACCATGACTTTCGGTAGGCATTCATCGCGCCAATCAGCGCCATAGGTACCGAAAAGAAACGGCCTCCCGAGGAACAATTGGCAGAGGCCACTTTGTACCAGCTACCCTGCGCTTTAGCGATCTCCTCGGCCACATCGGAGACATCAGCAAGGCTTGCCCGATAAAGATGGGGGTGATTGTTGAAGAGCATCATCAAATCGGGACCCGCGCCTGATTGGATACCCGAGGTGATACGGGGTTGGAGATCGTTACCGTTGACGGTTTCATAACGGATCTTTACCCCAAGTGCTTTCTCGGCATCGGGAATGATGTTTTGTCGAAAGAGCTGGTCACAGGCAGGGACGAAGTCGTTCCATCTTAGCCAGTGCAGATTCGTGCCCTGTGCGAAAGCGGGCGCCTGACGCGAGGCAAGAATGCCTGCCATGCCTGTGGTGCCAGCCATTTCCAAAAAATGACGTCGCTTGTTGAGTTTTTTCATCCCGCCTCCTTGGGGTTCGTGGACTCAGTGCCGTAGTGGCTCGGCGACCTGAGTCTCAGGTTGTTTTGGTCGATTCTTGTAATGATTCATCATGCTTTGCCAATGCCCATGCGGTCAACTGTTCCTCCGGATAAATCACCCTGAGGGCTGCGCCATTGGTCGGCTAGAGCCTTCCTGACGAACGGACTTGCGGCTTTCGAGAAGGAGGCGGTATCTTCGCCGGTTTTTTCTCGTGACTGGGTAAAGCGCCAATTTGGGCAACTGTCCTCGGCAGGAGTCTTGCGGCTGCGTCATGCCGTTCAGACTTTCTTCAAGCGAGCGTTGCGTCGCGTCAATCCATCCGGGCACGCGGCAAATTTCGATGCGATGCGCAAGAAGTCCGGGCCCGCGAGGCATCCGCTTTACGGACTAGATCGTGATTTTTTTAGGATCGATTTTTAGTCGACCATGGTCCGGGTTTTGCCTGGCGGGATGCTTGCTGCTTCGGGCGCCGAAACTTCGATGAAAATGACAAGCTTCACTTGAATCTTGCATGTAGAATTCGGTATGCTTGGGACTTGGGAACAACACCTAAAATGATAAAAAAAAGAATAGTTTGGTGACGAATACCGGATGTCTTTAGAAAAGCCAGCACCAAAGTCATTTTTTGAGCAGTGTTCTGATTCGATGCAGTCGGGGCGGTCGTATCGCCTGGGACATCAGAGCTGGACCGCCTCCAATCTTTACATTCACAGCTATCACGACGAGATTGCCTACTTCACAACCCGATGGGATGCCCTTTGTCCCTACATCGATGTCAATGAGGCGATGTTGCGGATCGCTCCGCAACCGCTGCTCATCTACGCCTTGCCTCCCGAGAGTGACTGGGGGCATCCAATCCGTGATGCCTACGGCCTGGTCGCCGTCAGAGAGCCTGGTTACTGGGATGACACGCGAAGGGCTCGAAAGTTTAAGGAGTTGAGGCAAAAGCATCGCCACTTTGAGCACACGGTTCAGTGCATACCGGGCAGCCTGCTCACCGCCGCCGACGTTTACGCTTGGGGCAGTGAGCATTTCTCGAGGTTCGGCATTGATCCGGCTGAAGTGGACGGCTTTCTCGACTATGTGAGTGAGCTCGATGTGCTTGTTTTCCAAGTCCGTAGCAAGCATGGCGACACGGTGTTAACCGATGTGTCGATGATTCTGCCCGACCGAAGCCAAGTCTATGGGAGTTTCTGCCAGTGGAATCCCAATTATAGGAATTTTTCGCCAGGCCTTTACGCCTGTTTGCTGGCCGCACAGTGGGCCTTCGATGAAGGGTACGAATACTATAACTTAGGGCCTGTAGGCGATTTTCCCTACAAGCGCTTGTTCGTCAATCAGGTGGAACCGATTTTCTCCCTGGCCCTATGCCCGAGCGAGCATCCCCTGATGCTTGATCGAAGCTCGCCCCTCCATACGGATTTCTGTCCCACGGACTGGAACCGCCTGGAACGCCATCCCAACAGGGTTTGGAACGCAGCCGATTTTCTGTTGCCGGTTGTTTGAGTGTTGCGAGCGAGCTGCCATTTAGCGCAATGACGCGTCAATCGAGTCGCCAAGATTCCGGGCTTTCAGGCGCGCTACTGCAGGCGCTTCGCGATGAGCTTTATTGCGAATTACGACCCTCGGCGCGGCATGGCATCGGTGTCTTTGCCATTCGCAGGATTCCAAAAGGTATCGACCCGCTGGTGAGTCGGCTAAAGCATCGTGAGCTGAGGCTGAGCCATGAGCAGGTGGAGACGCTGCCGCAAGCGATTCAAAAAACTCTAAGCATGTTTTGTTACTACGATGAGAAGGGTTTTCTTGTTCCCAGCACAGGCTTAAATGTTGTTGACATGGCGATCTACCTCAATCACGACAAGGCGCCCAATCTTCGCATGCAAGCTGACGGAAGCTTCAAAAGCCTGGTGAGTATTCGCAAGGGCGAGGAGTTAACCATGGATTACGACCATAGTTTTGGTGCGGTTCACCGGTTCTAAGGCTCATTTGGCTCGGCTCATGCATGGGGCACCTCGAGTTCGAGCAATTCAAAGTAGTCCGCATCGAGTTCGAAATTGTGCTTCAAAAAGTCCGGGTTTTTCTTTTTGAGTTGTTGCAACCGCTTGTCGACCCTTAGGAAATGCCGCTGTGCCTCGCTGCCGTCAACGCGAAGATCATGCTGATATTGTTCGTAAAGCGGGCAGTCGGCATCAAAATAATAGCGGTCTTCGACCGGATCGAAGGATAGCGGATATTGTTCGCATGCAAATGGCTTTTCTTGGCCAAGCTTGCAACCTGCGTGCGCTAAGAATTGGCATTGTGATTCGATGACCAGCCGATGCCAACGCTTCCTTTCCGGGGGCAGCAAAGGAATCTCAAGTGCAGGGTAGCCTGGGTTGACATGACAGCACTTCCTGCAGACTTTGCAATGATCAAAAGGCACGCGTTAGCTCTCCTGATTCGATTGAAAGGCAAGACAAGCGCTTACTCAAGCCCTGTTTCATTTGCTTGCAGCATGGGATGGTTCATGGCACGGACAGTCGGGGGTTTGGTAGGCAATCGATCGTCCAGATCCCATCCTTGGTATCGTGAACCTTGCATCATTCATCGGGCCATTGCAAAAAAGCAAGTTTATGCACATGTTGTCCTTATTATGGGGCAAGTGTATCGGTGATATTGTCAAAACGGACGGAGGAGATCGTTATGATTTGCGGCATGAACCATTTCACGATTACAGCGGAGGACCGGGAAAAAACGCTCGCGTTTTATTGCGGATTACTTGGACTAGAGGAAGGGCCTCGACCCGATTTTTCGTTTCCTGGTGCCTGGCTGTATGTAGCGGGCCAACGCGAGGCGGTTCTACATATTTACTGGGATCGCCCGATGCCTGCTAACCCGACGGGCGTGATTGACCACATGGCTTTTTCCGCTAAAGGTTTGCGCAGTGTGAAAGAGCGCTTCGATGCAAGCGGTATTCCCTACGAATTACGCCAGCAAGCCGGCACAGGATTGTGGCAATGCTTCAGTACCGACCCGAACGGCGCACGCGTTGAACTCGATTTCTCAGCTGACGAGACGTTGTAGGGCTAGACGAGACCACCGTTGGCTTGAATCACTTGACCGTCAACCCAGGTTGCTTGCGGCGATAACGGAAAGGCGAGTACATCTGCGATCTCATGGGCCTGCCCGATACGATTCATTGGGCTCATGGCAGCTGACTTCGCCTTCGCTTCTTCGGTTTTTCCTGATCTGAAGAGCTTCGTGTCGACGGGCCCTGGTGCAAGGGCATTGACCAGGATTGATCGAGGTGCCAACGCTTTGGCCAGCGAGCGAATAAGGCATTCCACGGCAGCTTTGCTGGCGCTGTAGGGGCCGAGTCCTGCAAGCGGGTGGCGAATAAGTGACGTGGTGAGTGCAACAATCCGCCCGCCATCGCTCACCGCTAGTCAAAACTAAATCCACCGTATATTCAGGGTAGTAGTTTTGTGAATGCCAAGTTGAGTTTGGCCTCAGCGCTGGCAAGCTGATCGCGCCGATCGGCAAGCCAACGCTGGTCGGCCTTGAGCGATTGATCGGCCAGTGCAAGCATGCGTTTGACTTCCTGAGGTTGCGGCCCGCCAAGCCCCTGTCGGCTGAGAACCATTTGGGTTGGCGATAAGGCGGCTCTAAAATCTGCCTCGCTCAATGGGTTTTCCTCAGGCGTCCATTTGTGCTTGGCGGCAGCAATCTTATAGCGTTCATGCGACCGAGAAAACGGGTAGTTCGCCGGCTTGTAGCCGGCACTTCTTGCGTCCTCAACAATCGCAGACGCGAAAGCATGGCCCACACGGAACGGCACAGCGTGTTTCATTTGCAAAACCTCTGCCAATTCGACCGAAGTCGTCCATTCCTGGTTCAACTCCTCAAGCGCCCGTTCCCGATTGACTTTAAGCGACTTCATGACGCGATCGGCCTGTGTCAGCGCTTCGACTGTCAACACAAAGACTCTGCTGCTACGCCAAGACTCCTTATAGTCCACCATGCCGGGCGTGACGTTATGAGATCGAAAACTTACCGCTTGCGCCGCGGCAAGTACATCACTTGTCTTGCTGCGGGTCTCCTGAATCACACCCGGATTTTGCTTTTGCGGCATATTGCTCGAGGTGTAGGTGTCGCCGCTGGCGAGTAAAAACCAGGGGATGGCTTGATGGTATTGAACATGGATATCCTGCATCAGCGCACCGATTCTTATAGCAGCCGATGCCGCTATTTGACTGCCCTCATGTGGAATATCATAAAAACTGACTTGTGAGCTGTCGTAGGCGTTGAGAAGCGGTCGGTCAAAGCCTAGCAACTCGGCGAGACGCTCGCGGTCAAGCCGCCATGAGGAATTGGCGAGCACGGCGGTGCCCAGGGCACTTTGGTTCAAGCGAGGGTAAAACTCCCTAATGCGCTGGGCATCTCTTGCAAAAGAATCGGCAAAGGCATGCAGGTAATGCGCGTAGCTGATTGGCTGTGCCTGCACACCGTTGGTGTAGGCAGGGACGATCGTTTCGGTATGTTGCTCTGCAATCTGCAACAAGGTTGCCCGAAAGCCAACAATAGCTTCATAAACATCAAGCATTGCCGTTCGAAGGCTCGCTGTTCTTGTTGTTGCCAAGATGTCCTGTCGACTTCGACCGGTGTGAATCAGCGTTGCTTCGGGGCCGGCTCGCTCCTCGATAATCCGTTCGACCTGCAGCACATCTGCAGGCCTTCTGCCTTTAGGCTTGGTGCCTTCTGTGATCGCGTGTGCAACGCCTTCAGCGACGCGTGGCGCTATAGCTTTCGGAATAATGCCTTGTTCGGTCAACATGACCGTACTTGCCATATTGATCCGACCGATCCAATAGCTATAGTCTTGAATTTCTGCAACACGGCTCGTTTGTGTGCGGGAAAGCTGCCCACGAAGCTTAGCCTCTTCTGCTCGGCATTCCTCGGTGCTGCGGCAGGCGGTATCACGAACATCGGCAGCCTTCGCTGGTGGGCCACCGAGCGCAAGGCAATATAAAGCGAGGGGTAGGGCGATCGATCGCAGCTTGAATTGTCGATTGTGCTGAATCGGGTGCAGCCTCGGAAAGTAGCGATTGTGAATGAGGACCATGGGCAAAAATGCCTCCGCGAGATTGAAAAATTGGCTCCCGGTGATCATACCCTGCAAGATTGTCGTTAATCGATGAATGGATCTTGGCGAAGTACCGTGCTGCGATATGCTTGTTTCTTCATTCAGTGAGGGGGACACATGATTTCACGTCGACAATTTGTACAAGGTCTTGGTGCGGTTGGAGTAACGGCCTCTGCCCAGGCTTCGCTAGCTCAATCCTGGCCAACAAAGCCCATACGCCTGTTGATTGGTTTCTCACCGGGCGGCGGTACCGATATTGTTGCGAGGGCCATAGCACCGAAGATGGCGGAGGTGCTTGGTCAGCAGATCGTCTTAGAAAATAAGCCTGGTGCCTCTGGCACCATCGCCGCTGATCTTGTTGCAAAGTCAGCGCCCGACGGCTACACCCTGCTCATGGGGCATTCGAATTCCAATGCGGTGGCTCCTTTTGTGATTAAGGTTCCATACCAGGCTGCAAGTGATTTCACCCCGATCACCTACATTGGTTACGTGCCAAATGTGCTCGTGGTGCACCCTTCGGTCCCTGCTAATTCCGTACCGGCCCTGATTAAGCTGATCAAGTCCAAGCCAGGGGAAATGACTTATGCATCCTCTGGCATCGGAAGTTCGCAACATCTTGCGGGCGCACTGTTTTCGAGAATCGCGGGACTTCAAATGAATCACGTGCCCTACAAAGGAAGCGGGCAGGCGATTGTTGATCTGCTGGCCGGTCAGGTGCAGATGAATTTCGACACCATGCCGCCGGTTCTAGAACATATCCGCGGCAAGAAAATACGCGCCCTTGCCATATCGACACCTAAGCGTGTGCCGCAGCTTGCTGATGTACCGACCTTTGAAGAGGTTGGCATCACAGGCTTCGATGTGACCAACTGGTATTCAGTCATGGGGCCCAAGGGTATGCCCGCAGACATGGTTGCAAAAGTGGACCGGGCTGTTAAAACTGCCATGAATGATCCCAAAATTAGAGCAACACTCGATGCGCAAGGACTTCAGGCAGGCGGTGCTGCAACGCCGGATGAGTTCAAGCAATTTCTTGCTGCTGAACTGGAGAAGTACGCGCGTATCGTCAAAGATCTGAATATCAGAGCGGACTAGTCGGGTTGATGTTGATTGCTTCTGAGGAACTTGCTGCGATCTTTCACGCTTAAGGCGGGCCCTGCTTCGAGGCGAAACCTCACGCTGTCAAAGTCCGAGGTAGGCGGCAAGTTCAGGGCTTTCGCCCAGGCTCGAGGCTTTTCCGCTTAGAACGACTTGACCCTTTTGAAGCACGACGGCGCGGTCGGATTGAGCGAGCACTTTACGGTAGTCCCGGTCAACAATCAGTGTTGCGATCCCGTCTTCGCGGATCGTGTTGATCACCTTCCATATCTCGGCCACGATCAGCGGTGCCAAGCCTTCGGTCGCTTCATCAAGAATCATCAGATCAGGTTGCGTCATCAAAGCGCGACCGATCGACAGCATTTGTTGCTCTCCGCCCGAGAGCTGGGATCCAAGATGGTTGATGCGCTCAGCGAGTCGCGGAAAGGTTGCCAAAACCCGCTCAAGCGCCCATCCCTTGGTGCTTGCTTGCACAGGCCGTGACGCCATGACAAGATTTTCGCGAACGCTCAAATTCGGAAAAACGCCCCGGCCTTCGGGCACATAGGCCACACCGCGCCTTGCGATTTCATGGGGTCTGGACCTTGAGACATCCTGACCAAACAAAATCACATGCCCATCGCGTTGACTGACATGGCCGAGCAGGCTGCGGATCAAGGTGCTCTTACCCATACCGTTGCGACCGAGCAGGCCAAGGGTTTCACCGCGGGCAATCTGCAGGTCAATGCCATGCAGAATATGGCTGGAGCCATACCAGGCATGAATACCTTTCGCGTCCAAAATCAAATCATGCATTGGCCTGGGGTTCAACTTAATGCCCCCCGAGGTAGGCAGCCTGAACGTCGGCATTTTGGCGCACCGCCTGGGGTTCGCCCGAGGCAATCACCGTGCCATTGACCATCACGGTGATTTGATCAGCGATTCGAAACACAGCATCCATATCGTGTTCTACCAATAAAATCGCATGATCTTTTCTTAGTTTTTTGAGCAGGTTCAACATACGATCGGTTTCCTCTGCCCCCATGCCAGCCAGCGGTTCATCGAGTAACAAGACTTGCGGATTGGTCGCCAGGCACATCGCTATTTCAAGCTGCCGCTTCTGGCCGTGACTCAGAAGCCCTGCCGTTTGTTCCAGCCGGTCTTTTAGTCCGGCGAGTTCTGCTGCCTGGCAGGCGGCATCTAGGCTTGCTGCGCAACGCGAGGCCGACTCCCACCAATGCCAGGGTTTGGGTGTTCTCGATTGCGCCGCAAGCCTGCAATTTTCTAGCACGCTGAAACCGGGGAAAATCGTGTTGCGTTGATAGCTGCGTCCCAGGCCGGCCTGTGCTCGGCGCGGTTGCGACCAATTGGTGATGTTTTCGGATCTCAGGTGAATCGTTCCGGATGATGGTTCGATTTCGCCGGAAAGCATGTTGATCAGTGTCGACTTGCCTGCGCCATTGGTACCGATGACGGCGTGCACTTCACCAAGACGAAAATCCAATGACACTCGATTGACAGCGATCAAACCTCCCCACTGGCGCACGAGTGCCGAGCAACGAAGCAAAACCTCGGGTCGATCGCGCATGGTCTTAGGTGCCGACATCAGCGTCTCTCAAGGTCTTCGATGCTGACATCAGCGTCGCCCGAGGTCTGTGCGCGACGCGAGGAGCGACCCATGAGTCCTTCCTTCAACTGCCCTGGAACGCCGACCAGGCCATTAGGCAGCAGGGCAACGCTTGCGATGATGGTTAAACCGAGGCCCAAATGCCAATGCTTGGCAAAGGCGCCAAAAATCGCCTCCGATTTAAACAACTCTTGCAGCAATGCAAACGCGAATGCCCCGATCAATGCGCCCCGAAGATGCCCGATGCCACCCAGTATGATCATGATCAGGACGGCACCGGACAAATGCCAACTCAACATTTCGGGGTTGACAAAGCCGTCTTTCACCGCAAACAAAAAGCCTGCAAGACCCGCAAGACCGCCTGAGACGGTGAAGGCTGCGAGCTTATAGGGGTAGGTTGAAAAACCTGCTGCTCGCATGCGTTGTTCATTGACCCGGATGCCAGCCAACGCCCGGCCAAAGCGCGAACGCGATAAGCGTGCAAGAAAAGCGAAGACCGCAATCAGACTTGATAAAGTTACAAAATAAAGTATCAACGGTCGCTCGAGATCCAAAGGGCCAAGAATTGGTTTGATATAGAGATAAATACCATCGGTTCCGCCGCCGAGTGCGGTGTCATGAACCACGTAGTAAGCCATCTGGGCAAATGCAAGGGTGACCATGATGAAGTAAACACCTGAGGTTCGCAGCGACAAGGCACCGACAAAAAATGCGTAGGTCGCTGCAGCCAGCATTGCGACAGCCCAAAGCGATAGACCTGCCGGATCGTTTGAGGGCGAGAGCAAGACAGTGGTGTAGGCACCGATACCAAAAAATGCGGCCTGACCAAAACAGACCAGGCCGGTGCCGCCCACCAGCAGCTCAAGGCTAAGGGCCAAAATGGCATAGATCATGATTTTCGTGACTAAATCAATACCGAATTGCCCGGCAATCATCGGATAGAGCGCAAGCGCGGAAAACGATACCAGGACGAAAATCAAAGCCGATGAGGGTTTGCTCAGCACACTCGGCTGTTGATGACTAGGGGTGGACATGCTCTTGTCTGTGTGTGCTTGCGGGATTATTTGGGTTACTCGGGGGATTGCTTGGCTTAAAGAGGGTATCGCTTGGCTTGCATAGGGCTTTGTTATATTTCCTGCCGGAGCTTAGCCGGCCTTGAAAAGCCCCTGGGGTTTCCAGAGCAGAATCAAGGCCATCAATACATAAACGAGCACACCGGATGCTTGCGGCAACAAAACCTTCCCGAAGGTATCTACAAAGCCGATCAGTAAAGCTGCCATCAAAGCGCCACGTATGGAGCCAATCCCGCCGATCACCACGACGACGAAGCAAATGATCAACACCTGACTACCCATGTTGGGATAGACCGATGAGACAGGAGCAGCAACCATTCCCGCAAAAGCGGCAATTGCAACGCCAGCGGCAAACACCACCCGGTATAAGAATTGAATATCGACGCCAAGCGACTGGACCATTTCGCGATTACTGCTTCCCGCGCGGATCATCATGCCTAGCCGTGTTCTCGTGAAGACGAGGTACATGCCTATCGCAAGCAGGATGCAGACTGCGCTCATGAACAAGCGATAAACCGGGTAAGTCATGGTGTCGCCCAGGGCGATCGATCCGGCGAGAAGGCTTGGTGCATTCACGCCATGAACATCATCGCCAATGATGAGACTGCGAAGTTCTTCAAAAACCAGAATGAGCCCATAAGTCATGAGTACCTGCTGCAGGTGCTCCCGTTCATAGAGATAGCTATAAAAAGCCCATTCAAGCAAATAACCGAGCACAATGGCGAGACAAAGCCCAACAAACAGGGTGGCAAAAAAGCCACCGCCGAAGCTGCTTTGGACAATCGGTGCAAGGCCAAAGGCCATGTAGGCACCGATCATGTAAAAGCTGCCATGGGCCAGATTGATCACGCCCATAATCCCGAAAATCAGCGTCAGACCTGAAGCCACCAAGAAAAGCAGCAAGCCCAATTGCACAGCGTTTAAGCACTGGATAAGAGCAATCGAAACATCCATCGCTGATTCCAAAGTGATCGGGCGCCCGATGCCACGGGGAGCCCGATCGGAGTCTTAGATCTTGCAGCCGCGGCCCGGGTCTGCCAGTGCTTTGGAGGCAACGCTCACAACTTTGTTCTCTTTGCCCACGACTTGCCGCAAATAGACGTCTTGTACCGGGTTATGGTTTTTGCCAAGCGTGAAGCTGCCTCTGGGGCTATCGATTTTTGCGCTCTTCAACGCAGCAGCAAATTCAGCCTTCTTGCTGATGTCCCCCTTGACCGCGTTAAGGCCGATGCCCAGCATTTGCGCAGCGTCGTAGCCCTGAACCGCGTAAACATCGGGTTGTAGTTTGAAAGTTTTGGCGTAGGCAAGCCGGAATGCACTATCGCGTGCGCTTGCAAGACTGTCGGCATAGTGAAGCGTGGTGAATAATCCCTCGGCGTCTGCGCCTTGCGCATCGAGCGTGCCATCGGTGAGAAAGCCTGCGCCGTATAACGGTATGGATTTTTTAAGACCTGCCGCGGCGTAGTCCTTCACAAACTTTACAGCGCCACCCCCTGCAAAAAAGGTGTACACCGCATCGGGTTTACTCGCTGCGATTTCTGTGAGAAGCGCCTGAAACTCAACATTCGGGAAAGGCAGGCTTAACTCCTTGATCACCTTCCCACCGCCTTTTTCATAGGCATCTTTAAAGCCTCGCACCGATTCATCACCGGCCGCATACTTCCAGGTGATGGTAACCACGCGCTTGTAGCCCTTTTTTGCCATGACTTCGCCCATCGCATAGCCAGGCTGCCAATTACTGAAACTTGAGCGAAAAATATTGCTGGCGCACATTGGCCCGGTAACCGCATCGGCACCGGCATTGGGGACAATGAGGATTGTTCCACTATCTTTTGCAACCTTGGCCATCGCCATCGCAACACCTGAGTGGACCGTTCCAACAAGTACATCAACATTATCGCGCTTGACGAGCTTATTGACGTTATCGGTCGCTTTGGCGGGATCCGATTCGTCATCGACTTTGACCAGTTCCACCTCACGGCCGCCGAGCTTACCGCCCTGTTCGTTCAAATGCAGGCGAAAGCCGTTCTCGATCGCTGTGCCGAGCGCTGCGAAGGTACCGGTATAGGGCAGCATCAATCCGACTTTGATTTTGCTGTCCTTGTTTTGAGCCATCAGCGGTGCAGCGCTCGTGAGGGCAAGCGTGAGCCCTGTGAGGAGCGCACGGCTCAGCAAGTGACGCTTGCCATGTTTGAATTGAATGGTTTGTGTGTGCGTGGGTCTCATTTTCATTGTCCTCCTGGTTTCCTGACACGATTGGGTTAGTACGCATGTTGACGGTGTGAGCCCGCAAAGCAAGCCCATGGATACAGTGGCGAGTGCA
>Ga0214917_10000423_pt1 | contig 55154 bp, 53 predicted proteins | sample LL_1208_BB_MetaG_FD_177983 | JGI IMG/M metagenome (GOLD analysis project Ga0214917, IMG submission 177983) | Freshwater microbial communities from Lake Lanier, Atlanta, Georgia, United States - LL_1208_BB | ecosystem: Environmental > Aquatic > Freshwater > Lake | place: USA: Georgia | collected... | reverse complement strand
GCGATCTGGTTCTTATCGCGACGGCCCACGCCCCCTTCAAGACGCATGACTTTTCCGGACTCAAGGTCCCGCTGGTGGACACGCGAAATTGCGTCACCCCGCCTCACCGGCCGAAGCTCTATTTTCAGGCGTAGCTTGTTAGTTCTGAGGGCTGGGTAATGGGTTCTGGGCAAGTCACTGAAGTTTAAACTCAGCACTCAGAACTAACAAAAATCCGAAATCCGAAATCGCCAATCCGAATTAACAACGATGCAATTCATCGACCTCAAACAACAATATTTGAAGTATCAGCCGGAAATCGATGGCCGGATCCGGAAGGTTCTGGATCACGGAAACTTCATCATGGGTCCGGAAATTGGGGAGCTGGAAAAAAAACTCGCCGCCTACGTTGGGGTCAAACATGCCATCACCTGTGCCAGCGGAACGGACAGCCTGGAGATTGCCCTGCGGGCCCTGGGCGTTGGCCCGGGGGACGAGGTCATCACCGTGCCCTTCACCTGGATCAGCTCGGCGGAGGTCATCGGCTTGGTCGGCGCCCGCCCGGTCTTTGTTGATATCGACCCTCTGGATTACAACCTCGATGTGTCCCGGCTGGCAAAGGCGATTTCCTCCCGCACCAAGGCGATCATGCCGGTCAGCCTTTTCGGCCAACTTCCGGCAATGGAGGAGATTTGCCGGATCGCGGCGGAGCGTTCGATTCCCGTCTTGGAGGATGCGGCACAGAGCTTTGGCGCCACCCGGCATGGGCGGAAGAGCTGTGCAGTTAGCACAATCGGTAGCACCAGCTTTTTTCCGGCTAAGCCCCTGGGTTGTTATGGGGACGGCGGGGCGCTCTTTACGGATGACGATTCCTTCGCCGAGAAAATGAAGGCCATCCGCACCCATGGGGGCTTGCAGCGTCATCACCACCCGTTTTTGGGGATGAACGGACGGTTCGATACACTTCAAGCGGCTATTCTGATCCCGAAACTGGACCATTTTCCCTGGGAGGCTGAGGCCAGGGGCCGGATAGGGGCACGCTACTCGGAGCTACTTAAGGATGTCTGCCCCATTCCGCGGATCAGGGAAGGCAATACGCATGTGTATGCCCAGTACACCATCCGGGTGCCTCAACGGGATAAGGTCGCGGAAAGGCTGAAAGCCAAGGGAATCCCCACGGCCGTCTATTATCCGAAATGCCTGCATGAACAGCCGGTATTTTCCGGCCTGGGATATCGATGGGGAGATTTTCCGGAATCCGAAAAAGCATCCCGGGAAGTTCTTAGCCTGCCGATGCACCCGTTTCTGGATGAGAAGGACCAGGATTTTATTGTCGGGGCCTTGAAAGAGGCGCTAAGGAATTAAAAATCTGAGCGAAAAAAAAATCGCGGTTTTTGGAGCAGGGGCCTGGGGCAGAAACATTGTGCGCACCCTGGCAGAGCTGGGCCATCTGGCGGCGGTTTGTGATCCGTCGCAGGTGTGTCTGCAGTCCGCGCAGGAAGTGGTGGGAGATAAAGCTAAAGGAATCCGTTGGACCTCGAGGCCGGAGGACATTCTTCGGGATAAGGAAATCTCGGGGGTAATGGTGGCGACTCCGGCTGAGACCCACTTTGAGGTCGGGAAAAAGGTGTTGGCAGCAGGAAAAGACCTGTTTGTCGAAAAGCCTCTTACAGTGGATTTAAAAGAGGGAGAAAAGCTGGTGCAGGCTGCGGAAAAGACGGGGCGCTTGCTGATGGTGGGGCATCTGTTGGAGTACCACCCGGCCATACTTAGGCTGAATGAAATGATCCTGGGCGGGGATCTGGGAGAGATCCGGTATGTAATGAGCCACCGATTGAATCTCGGAAAGATAAGGACAAGAGAGAATGCCCTCTGGTCCTTTGCCCCCCACGACATCTCGGTGATCCTGAGGATTGCCGGAAAGATGCCTTTTGAGGTGATCAGCACCGGAGGAGCTTATGTCAGTCCCAACATTCCCGACATTACCCTGATGCAGATGTTGTTCGATAACGGCGTCAGGGCCCACATCTATGTCAGCTGGCTGCATCCGTTTAAGGAGCAGAAGCTGGTGGTGGTGGGATCCAAAAAAATGGCCAGTTTCTGTGACATCACCAAGGAGCTGATTCTCTATGACCAAAGGGTGGAGTGGCAGGAAGGTCAGCCGGCCCCCATCAAGGGGGACGGTCAAAAAATCGATTTTGGTAAGGCCGAGCCGCTGGCCGAAGAGTGTCGGCACTTTATCGAATGCATCCGCACTCGGACCGCGCCCCGGACGGACGGGCGGAAAGGGCTGGAGGTTTTAAGACTTCTGCATGCGGCTCAAAAGTCCCTTTCGACGAACGGGAAACAGGTCTTAATCAAGTGAGCAGTAGGCCGTTTGCGGTTTGCCGGGACTATGCTCTGCCCAGTTCTGCAAACTGCCAACCGCCCACTCTGTCTGCAAATGACAACACCTGACTTCTACGTCCATCCTTCCTCAATAGTCGATCCCGGCGCCAAGATCGGAAAAGGGACAAAGATCTGGCATTTCTGTCACATCGGTCCAGAGGCGGTGATTGGAGAGAGGTGCTCGCTGGGCCAAAATGTTTATGTCGGAAAAGCAAAAATTGGGAACGGGGTAAAAATTCAAAACAACGTGAGCGTCTATGACGAGGTGGAGATTGAAGACGATGTGTTTTGTGGGCCCAGCATGGTGTTCACCAACGTCTATAATCCAAGGGCCGCAATACCGCGGAAGGACCAATATCGCAAAACCTTGGTAAAAAAGGGCGTAACCATCGGGGCAAACGTCACGATCGTTTGCGGGGTCACTTTGGGAGAATACTGTTTTATCGGTGCGGGGGCGGTGGTGAACCGGGATGTGAAGCCATACGCGCTGATGGTTGGGGTCCCGGCCAGGCAGGCAGGCTGGATGAGCTCTTTTGGAGAAAAATTGCCTTTGCCTGCCGCTGGGAGCGGCCAAGCCGTGTGTCCGCACACACAAACCTTGTACCGCCTAAAGTCCGGGAATTTGGAGATGATGCAATCCAAAAAATAAAATGGGTGTGAGAAAATTAAAAATCGTCACGGTCCTGGGAGCACGCCCGCAATTCATCAAAGCGGCCCCCGTTTCAGCCCTCATCCGGGAAAAATATCGGGGCAGAATCCGGGAAATCTTGGTGCATACCGGCCAACACTACGACCGCAACATGTCGGATATTTTTTTTCAACAGATGCGGATCCCCAGCCCCAAATACCATCTGGGGGTTGGGGGCGGGACCCATGGGGCCATGACCGGCCGAATGATGGAAAAAATCGAACAGGTTTTAAAAAAAGAAAATCCGGATTGGGTTCTGGTGTACGGCGACACAAATTCCACTTTGGCGGGCGCTTTGGCGGCGGCCAAACTGCACATTCCCGTGGCGCATGTGGAAGCCGGGCTCCGATCGTTTAACATGCGGATGCCTGAGGAAATCAACAGAATTTTGACTGACCGAATTTCAAGCCTGTTGTTTTGCCCCACCCGAACGGCCATTCAAAACCTTAAGAAGGAGGGACTCCAACAAGGGGCTGTTTTGACCGGCGATGTGATGTTTGACGCCGCCCGCTTTTATCGTCCCTTTGCAGAAAAAATTCCCCTACAAAAATGGGGTCTTCGTCAAAAAGATTACGTTTTTTGCACCGCCCATCGGCAGGAAAACACGGACAATGTTGAAAACCTTCGGCAAATCCTAGAAGCCCTGCGCAGGATCAGCCATGGATTTAGCGTGGTTTTTGCCATCCATCCAAGAACAAGGAAAGTCATCCATGGGAATCGGGACCTCAAAGAAATACTAAGAGAAGGTAATTCGGATTTCGGAATTCGGATTGCGGAAAAAGAGCGGACAGGGAAAAAAGCGGTTGGGATTACCGTTTTGGACCCGTTGAGCTATCTGGAGACACAGAGGTTGGTGATGGGAGCCAAGGCGGTTTTGACGGACTCTGGAGGTCTCCAGAAGGAGGCTTTTTTTCACCGGGTGCCGTGCGTCACCTTACGTGAGGAGACCGAGTGGGTGGAGACGGTAAAATCCGGTCTGAATCAGCTGGCGGGGGTCTCGATCAAAAAAATCTTGCGTGCCTTTCGAGAAGTCACTGCGTCTGGGTGTGAAACGAAGGGCGTATTTTTCAAAACGAACTCTTGCGGCAGCTTAAAAATCCTACATTTTTTAATGCGGTCACCACAAAAAAGGAGAGTCGAATGAAAAAGGTTATGATCACCGGTGCCTGTGGGCAGGTAGGTTCCCACGTGGCAGAGTTATGTCTGTCGCGCGGAGACCGTGTCTTGGGCATCGACAATTTTGCCACCGGACGCCGGGAGCACCTTCCTGAAACACATCCCCTTTTACGGTTTGTGGAGGGAACCATCGCGGACCCTGCCTTGATGGCGGCCCTGGTTGCGGAATTCAAGCCGGATGCCGTCGTCCACACGGCGGCCTCCTACAAGGATGCGACGGATTTCTATAATGATACCCTCACCAATTGTGTGGGGGGGGCAAATCTTGTTCGGGCTTCGCTGGACCACAACGTGGGCCGCTTCATCTATTTTCAGACCGCTTTATGCTACGGCACGAAGCCGTTGCACAATCCCATCACGCTTCAGCATCCCAAGCTTCCGGCCAATTCGAGCTACGCCATCTCTAAAACTGCCGCCGAAGATTACCTGGAAATTTCCGGGCTAAATTATGTCTCGTTTCGCTTGGCCAACGTGATCGGCCCGCGCAACGTCTCCGGCCCCCTGCCGATTTTCTATCAGCGGCTTTCCCAGGGAAAACAGTGCTTTGTCACCCGCTCGCGGCGCGACTTCGTTTTTGTGAAGGATCTCGCGCTCGTGGTTTTAAAGGCCCTCGATGGGGCCGGAAAAGGGGCCTACCACTTTTCCAGCGGGACGGATGTTCCGATTCAGGAGTTGTACGACCATGTTGTCGCCGCAATGAAAATTCAGCCGTATCCGGAGCCGGAGGTCAAAGATCTTGGGCCGGACGATGCACCGTCCATTCTTCTGGATCCGAGCCGAACCTTTGCCGATTTCGGAAAAATCGTTTTTACTCCGCTGTCCGAGACGGTGCGCGAGGCCGTGCAATACTTTCGCCAGCACGGGGTCCATGGCGGCTTCACCCACTTAAAAATCAAAAAGTAAAAGTCGGTGCGGATACTCATCACCGGAGGGGCAGGTTGCCTTGGCTCGAACCTCATTGAGCACTGGATTCCGCAAGGCCACAAAATTGCGGTTATTGATAATTTCGCCACCGGCAAAAGGGAGGTTGTTCCGGAGATACCGGGGCTGAGCGTGTCCGAGGGAAGCGTTGCGGATGCCAATCTTGTGGAAGGTGTGTTCGGATCGTTTCGACCCGATATCGTGGTCCATGCGGCGGCTTCCTACAAGAATCCGGATGACTGGCAGGAAGACAGCGCCACCAATGTGGTCGGCAGCGTTATCGTGGCGAAAGCCGCGGCTCGGCACGGCGCAGGCCGTGTAATCAATTTCCAGACATCCCTTTGCTATGGGCGGCCGTCCCAATTGCCGGTCCCGCGTTCCCATGCCCTGGCCCCATTCACCAGCTATGGCATAACCAAGACGGCTGGCGAGCAACTGATGATGCTATCCGCGGTGCCCACGGTTTCCTTACGTCTGGCCAACGTCACCGGCCCCCGTTTGGCGATTGGACCGATTCCCACCTTTTACAAAAGGCTGAAAGCCGGCCAAGGCTGCTTCTGTACAGAATCCTCAAGGGACTTTTTGGATATGGAGGATTTTCTCCGCTTTATGGATCTAGCCATCAAAGAGAGCGCGCCCACCGGTGTCTTCAATTTGGGCACGGGCGAAGCTCATTCCGTGAAGGAGATTTACGAAGTCGTCCGCGAACACTTGGGGCTCTCCCCGGACAAGGTTCGGGCTGAGCCAGTCGGTGCGGATGATGTTGCCGTTATGATGCTTGACTCATCAGAAACCGAAGCGGCCTTTGGTTGGAAGGCGCGTCACTCCTTTCGGGAGACGATCCAGCGGCAATTGGCCTGGTATGATCAACATGGAGTGTCGGATGTCTTCTCGCATTTGAAAATGCCGGTCGCAAAGCCGGCCTGAGGACCTTGCTATGGAGAAACTTACGTTCAATAATGCCACAATCTTGGTCGTTGGAGGAGCAGGTTTTGTCGGAAGCAATCTTGTCCACCAACTTTTGGAAGAGAGTCCCAAGCAGATCATCGTGGTGGACAATCTCCTTTCCTCAGAAACAACCAACATTCCTTCTGATGAATGCGTCCGCTTTGTCTTCGGTTCAATCACGGAAGACAAAATTTTGGCCGGTTTGCCTGAGGATCTCGACTTTGCTTTCCACTTGGCGTGTTTCCACGGCAATCAGTCGTCCATTGCTGATCCGCTGGCGGATCATGACAATAACACCCTGACGTCGCTCAAGTTGTTCGACCGCTTGAAGGATATCAAAAATCTCCGGAAGGTTGTCTATGCCGCTGCAGCCTGTGCTGTTGCTGAAAAGACCTACGACGCGCCGAGTGCCACAACAGAGGACCAACCCGTAGCCCTTTATCACGACAGCCCTTACTCGATTTCGAAAATTATCGGGGAACTCTACGGAAACTATTTCTTTCAGCGCCATGGCCTGCCGTTCGTCAAAGCGCGGTTCTCCAATGTCTACGGACCGAGGGAGATTTTGGGCGCCGGGCGCTGGCGTGGAACAATCCATACGGTCTGGCGCAACGTTATTCCGACCTTCATTTGGAAAGCACTTCATGGGGAGTCGCTGTCCTTGGACAACGGGGGAAACGCCAGCCGGGACTTCATCTTCGTCGAGGACATGGCAAGGGGTTTGATCGCCTGCGCCCTCAAAGGTGATCCCGGCGAGGTCTACAATCTTGCCACTGGGAAGGAGACTACAATTCTTGAACTTGCCGGAATGATCAATCAACTCACTAGAAACAAGGCGCCGCTCGACCTGCAGCCGGCTCGCGATTGGGATCGTTCCGGCAAAAGGTTCGCCTCAACACAGAAAGCCAAAGAAAAACTTGGATTTTCCGCGCAGGTTTCGATTGCAGAAGGGCTGGCACAAACAGTCGAATGGACCAAGACTAACCAAAATTTGATCGCTGACTGCATCACGCGGCATGCCAAGCTGGTGGACCAAGTTTCACACGCGCGGCTTTAGGCTGCTGCTGAAGAACCTCATTTTGATTAGCAACCGCAGACAGGGTGTTTTTCGCTCACTGGCCGGCTTAGTCCGTTATTGGCCGCGCTTGTTAACAAGTGCATTGGATACCATTAAGCAAAGGTATACAGGGTCTATTTTCGGTTCCCTTTGGGTATTTCTTTTTCCGATACTACAGCTCAGCATTTTTGCAGGACTTTACACTGTAATTTTTAAAATTCGACCGTCTGGACTCACGGAGTGGGGCTACGTGGTTCTGGTATTTTCGGGTTTGGTGCCGCTTTTGGCTTTTAGCGAAACCCTAGTTTCCACTTCCAGTTCTCTGTCGTCAAATAAAGCTCTACTCCTGAACACCGTATTTCCCGCGGAGCTCATCCCTGTTCGAGTTGCCTTGGCTTCACAAGTCTCAGGCTTGGCTGGTCTCATCATTACGATTCTTGTAGCAGCCTTCGCGGGGCGCGCTAACCCGCTGACTTTGGCAGCCCTGCCGTTGGCTTGGCTTCTTCTATTCGCGTTTGTCTTGGGGTTAGGGTGGATCCTCTCGTTACTCTCACTGGTAGCTAAAGATATTCAGCATGCGCTTGGCCTCCTAACGATGCTGGTAATGATTCTCAGCCCGTTCGCTTACACACCTGATATGGTTCCCCAAGCACTTAAACCATTGCTCTTTCTCAACCCGTTGTCTTATTACGTCCTCATCTTCCAGAGCTTGATATGTTACGGTGAATGGCCCTCACTTTTTCTCGTCCTCGTAGCTACAGCGCTCTCGATTGTGTCCTTTCTTGGCGGATTTATGATGTTTCAAAAAGCCAAGCAGTTATTTTTCGATTATGCCTGAAAACCTTGCCATTCAGCTGGAGAACGTTAGCAAGGTTTACCACCTGCACGGAAGCCGCAGGGACCAGTTTATCCATGTCATGGGCTTGGACAGGTTTGGCTTGAAACCACGCACGCCGCCCATTGAGTTTCAAGCTCTCAGTGACATTTCGTTGGATATTCCTAGGGGTCAACGTATTGGAATTATTGGCCGTAATGGCGCTGGAAAGACGACCCTCCTAAAGCTTATCTGCGGCAATTTTTCGCCGACTAAAGGCAATATTACTGTTGATGGCTCAGTTCAAGCGCTTATGAACATTGGGCTTGGTTTTCACCCCGAGTATACTGGGCTCGAAAATATCGAAGCTTCACTGCATTATAATGGACTGCAAAATGAAGATTATCAAAAAGCCGTCCAAGACATCATTGATTTCTGCGAGCTAGGAGACTTCATTGATCAGCCGTTTAAAACCTACTCTCTAGGCATGCAAGGTCGATTGCAGTTTGCGTGCGCCACTTCAATCAGACCTTCAACACTCATCGTGGATGAAATCCTCGGAGCAGGTGATGCATACTTTACCGTGAAGTCCTCAAAGCGCATGGAGGAGCTAACAAGATCGGGAGTGACCCTACTGCTTGTTTCACATGCGATGGCCCAAATTCTTCAGTTCTGCGAGAGAGTTATTTGGATTGAGGGAGGAAAAATTGTAAGGGATGGGGTGGCAAGAGAAATTGTAGCTGAGTATGAAGTTTACATGTCGGAACTATATCGAAATAGATCTAACGCATCCCAAGCATTAAATGATTCCACCAGATACGATAAAGCGAAATCCAGCGCGGGCACTGAAAGCAAACCGATTGCTACAACGACTGGACTGACCATAACGTTAACAGATGGTAAGAGGGGCTACAGGTGGGCATCTGAACCTGGACCTAAACTTGTGTCATTCGGTTTATTCAATACAAATGGCGAAGAAGTTGACTATATTGTTGAAAATCAAGAAGTCTACTTTCAATTCATAGTGCACTCCGATCAAAAGCAAAAAATAGATGCCGTATTTTATATAAATATTATTAATGAGTTAGGTGCGAGAATTTCACGAATAGAAAGTGGTGTGTATTCATTGAGTAAATCCATCCCACAGCTTAACCTCAGGGTTAAACTTGTTAATCACTTAATGGGTGCTGGACGTTATTATATAAACTTTTTGGCTCTTCCGAGCGATGCAATGCGAAATGGCTTGCCAACAGTTCGATACGACTTAGTGGCAAGGTTTTGCGATTTTGAAGTAGGCAAACAAGTGTTAGACTATAGAGAACCTGCCGTGTTTTACCATCCCGCTGAGTGGCAAGTTGTTCAGTAATGCTGTTATCCTAATGCATCAGTTGCATAGTCGACTGTTGCTTCCAGACAAACTAAGTATAAATACTTAACAAAGAAAACTGCAAATCGAAAAGCGCAGTTTAAACACGCAATGCAGAAAAATAAAGAGCACAGCCAACGTGACGAAATATCGCCGATCACGAATAAGGAAGAGGATAAAGTTCCAACAAGCGCACTGACTTACGATGAGTTGTATCTGAAGCCTCACAAGTGCAAAATCTTTGCACGGACGGACTCTTACTGGAACGATTCATATGGCGCACAATTAGACGCACAGCCGAATTCCAAAGTTATTGTGTTTGGGCTTCCAAAATCCGGTAATACATTTCTGGTCAGTCTGCTTTCGCAATGCTTAGGCTTAGAGATTATTGATCCGTTAGAGCAAATTGGAGAGAAAGGTGTAGGCATGACTCACAGGCCATTTTCGGCAACTATAGCTGATCGCATGGATTTAGTTCACGGACTCGTCTTACTGCGGGATTTAAGGGATATAATAGCTTCGTTTTATGACTACAGCCAAACACATTTTTTCCGCACTGCTCGTCCTGAATTTCAATATACGACTATTGAGTCGTTCTATTATGACTGGTTTCTATCAAGAATCGATAAATGTTTGAGAGTCGAGGACTACGTTGCTGAATATGCAAGGGTGGGTGTCCCCGTAGTTAGATATGAGGCGCTGATTGCGAATCCAGTTGGTGAGCTAAGTAGAATCTTTCACTGTCTTGGTCTTGAAGTCGCTGAAGTGAGAATACAACAGACCGTCCAGAAATTATCCTTTGATAATCTGAAGACACAAGGTCTGAAATTTGGTCAATTGGAAATCCCACAGACCCATTTTGCGGTTGGACGCTGTAATCGATACAAACACGTCTTAACTCCGGAAGTATTAGACGATATACGCACTAGATACGCCAACTTTTTTACTAGATGGGGTTACTCATGAACTCAAACACAATATCAAGTCGCAACGCAGGCTTTTGGGATGAGCTTTGTGGAACCCAACTAGCTAAATCGCTAGGCATCGTTGATAATACACCGCAATCTCTGAAGAGGTTCGATGAATGGTATTTCAACTTTTACCCATACCTTAATCAACACATTCCATTCGATAAATTCCTTAGTCGGGATGTGCTAGAAATAGGTGTGGGCTACGGAACGGTGTCCCAGCGTTTAGCAGAGAGTGGCGCAAGATATACCGGCCTGGATATTGCCAGAGGGCCTGTGGATATGGTGAAGCATAGACTGAGGCAGAACAATCTATCAGGCGAAGCGCGGCAGGGAAGCATTTTGGAGCCTCCTTTCGCACCTGAGTCATTTGACGCTATTGTTGCTATTGGATGTCTTCATCACACTGGAGACTTGCAGAGGGCGATTAATCAATGTTTTCGACTGTTGCGCCCAGGAGGAAAGCTCATCTTCATGGTCTACTACGCCTACTCTTACAGGCGATTTCGTCAGGCGCCATTAGCAACGCTAAAGTATCTCATGCGCGAGAAATTCGGATATCGCGGTTGCGTCGGTCCATCTTCCGAGAGAGAGCGCGCGGCCTATGACGCCGGGTCAAGCGGAGCCGGGGCGCCTCACACAGATTGGATTTCGGTCCGTTCGCTTCAAGAATACTGTGCTGGATTCTCACAGTTTTCAGCCAGTCTTGAGAACATTGACCAAGAGTGGCCCTTTCGCTCGAAGTCGCGTCAGGTGCTACTGAAAACTAGTTGGCCATCAAGGTGCGGCCTTGATCTTTACGCAACGGTGACCAAGTAGCCTTCTACCGAGGTGCGTTATGGGCAGGATTCTTTATTTATACAATTCGACCCAAACCTATACCGATACGGTGTACCAGCACATAGCTTCTTTTGGAAAGTATTCACAGCACGCGACTCACTACGTCCATCAAGACCCAACTACCACCTTCGCAACCGACTTGTCAGCCTTCGATGCTGTCTGCATTCACTACTCCATCAGGATGCCGTTCGACCAACTTTCTCCTTCCACCGTGGAAGCTCTTCGATGTTACGATGGCCTGAAGTTTCTCTTCATGCAGGATGAGTATGATTTTACTCACCGGGCGTGGTATTGGATTCGTGAGTTAGGCATCAAGTTGGTCTTTACAGTAGTTCCCGAGCAAAGCGTTGATCGCATTTATCCGTCACACCGTTTTCCTAATACGTGCTTTTGCTCAGTGCTAACGGGCTATGTGCCCGACGGTATAACCTTTACAAAAAATCTTCTCCTTCCATCAAAGCGAAGCCTTCTCGTTGGTTACCGAGGAAGGCCGTTGCCTGTGCGGTATGGCAAGCTTGGCCTCGAGAAAGTCAAAATCGGGAAAATGTTCCGAAACTACTTTTCGGCTAATGGTCTCGCCAGCGATATTGCTTGGACAGAGGAGGCGCGGATCTACGGCAAAAATTGGCTCAGGTTTGTGGCGTCCTGTCGCGCTATGCTTGGGTCCGAGTCTGGTAGCAACGTCTTCGACTTCGATGGTTCACTTGGTGAAGAACTAAAAACTTTCAAAATAAACAATCCTCAGGCGACTGAGGAAGATGTATACAATACCATCATCCTGCCCAAAGAACACGAAGGCCTGATGAATCAGATCTCTCCTCGCGTTTTCGAAGCGATTTCGATGCGAACAGTGTTAATCCTGTTTGAGGGAAGATATTCAGGGGCGTTAGAGCCAGGCAATCACTATATATCTGTCAAAAAAGATGGATCAAATCTTCGCGAAATAGTCGAAATGCTTTTGGACGGGTCTTTTGTCGATTCAATGGCTGAGCGAACTTACCAAGATATAATCAATTCTGGCAATTACGGATATCCTTCGTTTGTCCGAAAGGTAGACGACAAAATAGAGCAGATGCTCAAACACGTGACAAACGGTGCCTCTTTGAAGCGGGGCAAGATAAAAACCCGGCGGCCAATCACGTATAGACCACTTCGCGCTTTCCCACCCGGATCTAAGTTCCTTGTGGTAACTGCTGCCTGGAGCAGATTACGAAGTGTAAGGCCGCGCAATTTGATGCTCGCAACTTGGAGCAGATTACGAAGTGTAAAGCCGCGCAATTTGAGGCTGGCAATTGCAGGGCGTACGCTCGCAATCTCGGCTCGTATATGGATGACATTGCCTGTGCGACTGCGGCGTGCTGTCAAACCTGTAGCAGCAAGACTATTCTCGCGGCAGTAAACCGAGTATTATGTGCGGAATTTTCGGATTTGTTTCGGTTGCGCCCAAGTCCTCTGCCGTAGTCGCAGACCTTTTGAATGGAGGTCTGAATCGTATTGCACACCGTGGCCCTGACGGACGTGCTACATGGTGTTCCCAAGGCCGAGAGGCTGGCTTCGGTCATGTCCGTCTCTCCATCATCGACTTGGAAGGTGGATGTCAACCGATGAGCACTTCCGACGGTCGTTATACGATCGTTCTGAATGGGGAGATCTACAACTATCTCGAACTGCGCGCGGAGCTTGGATCGGATGCATTCGTCACAAGGTCGGATACAGAGGTAGTTCTTCAAGCGTTTGCTCGTTGGGGGCCGGAGGCGGTCAACCACTTGCGAGGCATGTTTGCTTTCGCGATTTGGGACGAGAGGGAAAAGCACCTCTTCCTAGCCAGAGACCGTTTCGGTATTAAGCCTCTTTATTGGTGCTGCGAAAATCAAACATTGTATTTTGCTTCGGAGATCAAAGCGTTGCTGCCTTTCTTAAAAGAACGCGTTCTCAGTCCCGCCGCCTTGTCAGACTATTTATCTCTGCAGTTCTGCCTTGGGGACAAAACCCTCATGCATGGGGTCCGGCAAATGCCGGCCGCGCACTACGCAATTGTCCGGCCTGGCGGGATACCCGAGACTCAGCGCTACTGGGAAGTTCACTACCATATTGATTACGGCCACACCGAGGAGTGGTTTGTGGGTCGGCTGCAAGAATTGCTCGATGAATCCATCAATATGCATCTAAGGGCAGACGTCGAAGTTGGGGCCTACGTGAGCGGAGGCGTTGATTCGAGTCTACTTGCCGCTTTGGCGAGACATCGCCGCGATGGGCGCTTCCAGGCTTTCAACGGAAGGTTCACCGACGGGAAAGATTTTGACGAATCAGCCTATGCGCAGTCGCTTGCTGAAAATGAAAAAATGCATCTCCATATCGTTGATATCCATGAAAACGATTTTGTGGAAAACATCGCGAAGGTTATCTGGCACCTGGACCAGCCTACGGCCGGGCCGGGATCTTTTCCTCAATACATGGTTTCTAAAAGAGTCGGGGAGAACATCAAGGTGGTTCTCGGGGGGCAGGGTGGAGATGAGATCTTTGGCGGGTACGCCCGGTATCTTGTCGCCTATTTTGAGCAGTGTATCAAGGGCGCCATTGAGGGAACGCTTCACAATGGACAATACGTGGTGACTTATGACTCCATCATTCCGAACCTGCAGACCCTGCGCCAATACAAGCCCATGTTGCAGGAGTTTTGGTCTCACGGACTGTTTGAGGAAAGAGATGCCCGTTACTGGAGGCTGGTAAACCGTGCAAATACTTTCGGTGCAATTATCTCACCAGACGCGATTAACCAAGCGCAAACCTATGAAGAATTCAAAAAAATCTACTGGGTCCCTAACATCGGTAAAGAGGCTTACTTTGATTCCATGACGCATTTCGACTTCAAAACTCTCCTGCCGGCCCTTCTCCAAGTGGAGGACCGCATGAGCATGGCCCACGGGGTGGAGGCCAGGGTGCCATTTCTCGATCATCCGCTTGTGGAGTTTGCCGCAACAATCCCAGCCGATATCAAATTCAAAAACGGTGAACTAAAACGCCTGTTGCGGGTGGCTTTCAGTCATCAGCTTCCCGCTGCGATACGGGAACGAAAGGATAAGATGGGTTTTCCAGTGCCCCTCAACCTCTGGCTGAGGCGCGGTGGGCCAGCACGGGATTTTATCGGGGACCTTCTCGGCTCGGATCGTGCCAAAGGACGCTCTTATCTGAAGCCGGGATTCTCGGTGGACAAGGCTCTCGACGGACAGAGTGCTTATGGTCGAAATCTATGGGCCTTGATCAGTCTAGAGCTTTGGTTCCGACAATTTATCGACTCCGAAAAATAGAAGAAAGCTCTTGCCTTTTTACATTTTTAAAAGAAGCACAAAACCCAAAAATGCATTCTACAAAAAATCAAAAGATATTTTGATGCCTCTTAACCTCTTGTTGCTTTGCAACCGGCCAGCTCAAGGAGCAGATGCCTCAACAATAGGGGATCACCTTGATGCCTTTAGCCAGTTTTCGGGCCATAAAATTACAGAACTTTCGTTTCTTCGATGCCTGCCTAAAAAATTAAAATTAAATCGCTTCGATGTAATTATAATCCATTACAGTCTGGCCATTGGATACTTACGCAAACACTACATAAACCAGGAAACAATAGAAAAGATACAAGCCTTCAAGGGGCTAAAAGCAGTTTTTATTCAGGATGAATACCGGTCAGTCAGGTCGGTCTGGGAAACATTAAAAACTTTGGAGATTGATATTCTCTTCACTTGTGTTCCGCAAAATGAAATCGAAAAAGTCTACCCATCAAAAGTATTGCCCAATATAAAGAAAATAAACACTTTAACCGGTTATGTACCCAAAAAACTAATAACTATCAGACGGGAAAAAATAAAAGATAGAACAATCGATGTAGGTTATCGCAGCCGCAAACCGCCTTTTTGGCTTGGACGTCTTGGGTACGAGAAACAAGAAATTGCCTCCTCCTTTCTTAAAAAAGCAAAAAAAGAAAAGCTAGTCCTAGATATTTCATGCGATGAAACAACAAGAATTTATGGTAAAAAATGGATTAACTTTATAACTGCCTGCAAAACTATGCTTGGAGTTGAGAGCGGCTCAAGCGTTTTTGATTTTGACGGCAAATTACAAAAAAAAGTAGAAGAATATGTAAAAAAAAATAAACAAACATCATTTTTTGAAATTCAAAAAAGGTTCTTAGTAAACCACGAAAATAAAATTTTATTAAACCAAATATCGCCAAGATGTTTTGAAGCAGCGGCATTAGGCACCGCGATGATTTTATACGAGGGAAAATATTCTGGAATTTTAAAACCATGGCGCCACTTCATTCCCTTAAAAAAAGATTTTAGTAATTTTAATCTGATTTGCAAAACCCTAAAAAACAATAAAAAAGTCCAACAGATTGCGGATCGCGCCTTTTTTGAAATAGCACGCAATAAAAAATTTAGTTACGAACAATTTATAAAAGAATTTGATGCAATAATTCAAAAAGAGTTTTTTTATCGCAATAAAAGAAAATGTCTTAACCCATACACAAAAAATCAATATTGGATAGATTTACTTCTCAGTCCTAGCTTTTATTTTAAACGTTTGCTATCCTATCTATTTCAAAGGTTGATTTTAGCGACTTCTCTCAGAAGTCAGCTTTACCATTTCTGGGAAAATGTTCCGATTCAAACTAGACAGGTCATTCGTCCCCTTCTCCACATAATAGGCCGGTAAATAATTGACCAAAAAGCAAAAAATCTGCTTTGTGACTGGAAGCTCCTACACACTGAATAATTTCCTTTCTCCTGTCGTTTTATTTTTACAGAGAAAAAATTGTTTATTTTTAATATGTAATGCCAACCGCTTGGAACTTAATTCAAAAATACGCCGGTTAACCTTTCGGCAAGTCGGCATTGAGCGTAAAATTTGCCTGACATCAGACCTTTTTGCCCTTTGGGCTTTATGGCGCCTTTTTGCCCGAGAAAAACTTTCAGCGGTCCACTCCATGTCTCCCAAGGCTGGCCTGCTTGCGATGGCCGCTGCCTGGCTGGCTGGCGTCTCCGTCCGGATCCACACTTTCACTGGTCAAGTGTGGGCAACTCGTGCTGGGCTGATGCGATGGCTGCTTCGCCAGACAGACAAACTTACTGCCCGCCTGGCTACCCATGTACTGGTCGACAGTCCTGCCCAACTTCGATTTTTAAGGGCGGAGGGGATTCTCGCACGGAAACAGGGCAAGGTATTGGCCAAAGGCTCGGTCGTGGGGGTCGATCTTGGCAGGTTCCGCCCAGATCCCCGGTCAAGGCTTTGTCTCCGCAGGAGTCTTGGGATTTCCCAGTCTTCGGTGGTCGCCCTTTTCTTGGGCCGCTTTCAACCCGACAAGGGTCTGCGGGACCTGTGTGTGGCATTCAACCTAGCCGCTCCCAGTGCAAAAAATCTTCACCTGCTTTTGGTGGGCCCGGATGAGGCCGGGATGGCAAACTCCCTAAGGGAATTGACCCGTGAGTTCTCCAGCCGGATTCATTTTGGCGGACCTACCGAACATCCTGAAGAAGCAATGAAGGCGGCGGATTTTCTGGTGCTGCCAAGCTACCGGGAAGGTTTCGGGGCGGTGATAATCGAGGCAGCTGCCTGCGCCATCCCTGCCATCGCCACCCGGATTTATGGCCTTAAGGATGCCGTTGAAGAGGGTAAAACCGGAATCTTTGTTCCTCTCCGAAATCCCAAAGCCCTGGCGCGTGCCATGTTGTTTTTTTATCGTCGACCTACCCAGCGCAAAGCCATGGGCCGGGCCGCCCTGCGCCGGGCCCAACGTGATTTTGAACAGGGGGCGGTGGTTCGGGCCATTGTCCGGCACCATGCGGAAGCCCTGGGGTGAAGGCACTTGTTACCGGGGCGACAGGGTTTATCGGAGGGATCTTGTGCCGATCCCTTCAAGAAAGAGGTCATGCGGTGCGCGCCGCCGTCCGGCACCCTCAAGCTGTTGCCGACCTTCTTAGCCAAGGAATTGAGGTGGTGACGGTGGGATCCATAGGCAAAACTACGGATTGGAAGACCGCCCTTAGTGGTTGTGAGGCGGTTTTCCACTGTGCCGGGCTTGCCCATGGCGAGGCCGGGAGGTGGCAAAGCTCTCCCGATCAATACCGGGAAATCAATGCCGAAGGGACAAAAAAGCTAGCGGAGACGGCGGCGGCACAAGGGGTTCATCGTCTTGTTTACGTAAGCTCGATCGGGGTCCTGGGGAATCAAACTGACGGCGACTCCAGGTTTTCGGAAAAAGACCAGCCCCGCCCTCAAGGTCCTTATGCGATCTCCAAATGGGAAGCGGAGACGCACTTAAGAAAGGTGGAAAGAAATTCAGGTTTGGAGGGGGTGGTGGTTCGGCCTCCGCTCGTCTATGGAGCGGGTGCCAAAGGAAACTTTCCGAGATTGGTGAAATGGGTCTCCTCGGGATGGCCCCTACCGCTGGCCTCCATCCGGAACCGACGCGCGTGGGTTTCGGTGGGAAATCTGGTCGATCTGCTTATCCGGTGCGGGGAAGATCCCCGGGCGAAAGGAAAAACCTTTCTGGTCGCCGATGAAGAGGAGACCTCCACACCCGATTTTGTGCGGCGCATTGCGCTGGCTTGGGGGGTTCCGGCACGCCTTTTTCCGATGCCCACGTGGTTTCTGCGCATGGCGGGCCGTTGGATTGGAAAGTCCTCCGAAGTTGCTCGATTGGTGGGTTCGTTACGGTTGGACATCCGTTGGGCAAAAACTGAATTAGGGTGGCATCCCCGATTCAGTATGGCGCAGGAACTAAAAAACGCGGCGCAATCGTGGAGAGCTTACCAGGGGGCAAGAGAAAAAATTTAGCGAGTGATCCATGAGCGCAATCGGGGTGAGGGGTTAAAGCAAAAAACGTGGCAGAAGAGAGAAGAAAAAACAGAAAACAGGCTGGCTTGGTTTTAAGTCCGAATCATAAAAATGCGTCTCCTTGATGTCATTTTGTCCTTTCTCGGCATCGTCGTCTTGTCCCCCTTTTTATTGACGGCTTTGTGTCTTTCAGTGCTTTTCCAAAGCGGATCTCCGTTTTTTTTGCAACAACGTCTGAGCAGGCACGAAAAACGATTTATGATGATTAAAATTCGTTCCATGAGGCCTGGAACGGAATCGATCGGGACGCACGGGGTAAATCCTCGGCAGGTAACCTCGTGGGGAAAGATTTTGCGAAGCTGTAAGCTTGATGAGCTACCCCAACTGTGGAACGTGCTCAAAGGGGAAATGAGCCTGGTGGGGCCCAGGCCTTGCCTGCCTAACCAGGCTGAGGTGATTCAAGCCCGTCGACGGCTCGGGGTTTTTCAAGTCCGGCCGGGTCTTACGGGCTTGTCCCAGATCCGGGGGATCGACATGTCCGAGCCGGACTTACTGGCCAGGACTGATGCGGAGATGATCAAAACGATGAGCGTAAAAAAATATTTTACCTATATTCTGTACACTTTGGCGGGTCATGGAAAAGGAGACCGAATCGTCGGGAAGGGCAAAAAGGGGAATTCAACCCCCGCCAGTCCAACGAACACAGGCTCTTGATTCATTCCCTCCTACCTTGCCCTTGGTTGAATCCCTATGGTGACTTAGGTTGACATCTTTCATGAGGCAGCTCCGTGATGTGGCATAAGACGACTCGGGCCCTTTTGCTGTTGGGGCTTTATTCCCTAATTCTGGCGGGGTCCCTCTATCTCGCATTTCAGCTCCGATTTGATTTTGATGCTGATTCGTACCTGCACCGTTACCCGCTGGGTTTGGTCCTCAGCCTGGGGATCACCCTGCCTTCGCTGTGGCTTTTCGGTCAGTTTCGCTCGCTCTTATCGTTTTTCAGCCTGCCGGACTTTCAAAAGATCATCTTGGCGACGGGACTGGGTAATCTGGCGTTGGTGGCTTTTTGGTACTCCGGCCAAGCGGAAATCACGCCCCCACGCGCTGTTCTAATCCTCAATTTCGTCTTGGCGACAGCAGGCTTGAGCGGTGCCCGGTTAGGCTTTCGCGTTGTCCGGGAGCGATGGGTTGAGCCGGGAGGCTACCGGCAAAGCCGTAAAAAGGTAGGCATCTTTGGTGCGGGCACGGCCGGCGCCCAACTCGTGGCCGAGTTGTTGGCCCGACCTCAGCTCCGAATGTCGGTCAGCGCCCTCTTCGACGATGACCCCGAAAAGGCTGGAAGCCTACTCCACGGTGTTCCGGTTTATGGCGGACTAGCGATGCTGCGTAAGAAAGCCAAGGTTCTCGAGCTGGACGAGGTCATCCTCGCCATGCCGGCGGCTGACCCATCCCGAACCCAGGCCGTGGTGGCCGAGTGCCGGAGGTTGAATCTGCCCGTTCGGACCATTCCCACCATCCACCATGTCATCAACGGCCAAGTACGGTTGGACCGGATCAAGCCGGTGGAGTTCGAGGATCTGCTGGCCCGCGAATCGGTGGGAATGGAGTCACTGGCCAGTTCCGGTTGGATTGGCGGCCGCAAAGTGCTGGTCACCGGGGCTGGAGGAACCATCGGGGCCGAGCTGGCCAGGCAGATTTGGGCCTGCCACCCCAAGAGCCTTGTCCTAATTGAGCGGAGTGAGCCAGCTCTCTTTGAGATCGAGCAGGAGCTGAGGGAGGACGGGGCAGGTTGCGAGGTGACGGCGGCCGTGGCCGACGTGGGCGATGAGCGGCGGATGGACACGATCTTTGGCCAACAGAAACCGGACTTGGTCTTTCATGCGGCCGCCCACAAGCACGTCCCCATGATGGAACAGCAGGTGGGGGAGGCGCTGACCAACAATTCCCTCAAAACCGTGGCGTTGGCCAAGGTGGCGGAGCGGCGCGGCACAAAGGAATTTGTGATGATCTCCACCGACAAGGCGATCAACCCCACCAACGTGATGGGGGCAAGCAAGCGGCTGGCAGAGCTGGGGCTGCAGATTTTTCAAAAACAGCACCCGGGCATGAAAATCATCTCCGTGCGGTTTGGCAATGTGTTGGGCTCATCCGGTAGCGTGATTCCCACCTTCCGCCGCCAAATTGCCGCCGGCGGACCCGTGACAGTGACCCATCCGGAGGTGACGAGGTACTTCATGAGTGTGGCCGAGGCCGTGGGGCTGGTCCTCAGCGCCGGCCGACTGGGCAAGGGGGGGGAGATCTTAGTTCTAGATATGGGAGAGCCGGTCAAGATCGAGGCAATGGCGAGGCAACTGATCGAACTGAGCGGTTTCGAGCCGGGACGCGAGATCGAGATCCGGTACACGGGCCTCCGCCCTGGAGAGAAGCTGTACGAGGAGCTGAGCCACAATAAGGAGGTTACGGAGAAAACAGAGCATCCAAAGATCTGGAGACTGAGGCCGCAACATGGTCTCCCGATAGAGAGTGATCAGCTGGAGCAGTCGATTCACGGCATCATCGAGGAGGCGGCGAGGGGAAACACGGCGGGCGCCAAGCAGAAAATCAAGGAGTTGGTACCTGAGTACACGCCCTGGCTCGGCTAGGCCGAGCCAAGGAGATTAAGGGGCAGGAGTTGTTCGTTGACGATTACGATTACGTTTACCGAAGGCTTGAGGCTGTGGGCATGTAGGTTGTGAGTGGGCAGGAAGCAGTGAGCGGCAGGCTCGCCGAAGGCAGGTGGATGAGAATGAAGATAAAGATAATGTTGTTAGTAGGCAGTGCGTAGTGCGCGGGGAGTTTGCACCATTGGCAAACTGCTAACTGCTAACGGCCAACTACCCCACCCGGCAGGAGCTTCTCCTAAGCCTAATCGTAAACGTAAACGCGAGATAGAAATCTGAGGTCACGAATCATTAGCCTGTTGTGGCCGTTCGGGGTGGCCATGTTGTGCGGGTGCTTCGGGCTCTATCTGGGATCCATGGCCTTGTTTGCCCTGGGCGTTTCCCTCACCCCTTGGCACGGATGTTTATTTATTGCGGGGGCCCTGGGAGGGGGATGGCTGGCCTGCGAGGGGGACAGGGCAAAGCGATGGCAAAAGAGCGCGGGAGTGACAGGTACCTGTCTTGTGCTTTGCGGGCTTCTCACCCTGGTTGCCAGCCAATTCGACGAGCTCACCTACGACGGAATGTGGGCCCGGATTGAGCCGGTCATCAATTTGATGGCTGGTTGGAATCCGATCCGGGATCCGGGCTTCTCGGAGCGCAGCCTCTTCCAAGAGAAGTTCCCCTTTGTACGCGAGGGAGGCAACCACCAACCAACGGCAGGACTTCTTTTGGCTGGGTATCTGGCCTGCTTAACGGGCGAGATAAATGCGGGCAAGGCGGTGACCCCAATCCTTGGGCTGGCCGTCTTTGGGGTGGCATTCGGAGGCATGATCTCCCTGGCGATCCCTGCGGGGTGGGCAGCAGCCTTGGCGGCCTTGGCTTCCATGAATCCTGTAATCATTTACCAAAGCTCCTCTTACTACATCGACGGGCATGTGGCGGCCCTCTTTACCATCGCCCTTTTTTTGGGAATCCGCTTGCTGAGCGAGCCGGAAAGGCAGCTGGAGCGGGGGTTGTTTGCAATTTCCTTGGGATTTCTGGCGGCGGCAAAAACCGCCGGAATTTTTTATGGAACTATTCTGCTTTTGATGGTGGGTGTTCTCTGGGCGGTGCGGCAACCAAGAAGATTCCTCGCCTTCGGCCTGATTGGCGCCACCAGTATTCTTGTCCTGGCGGGGCTGTTCATTTTCAGGACTCAGGCGGGACTACCCCCAATCTCCCTTTCATATTTTCGGGAAGCCACCGTCTTTGATTCCGCAGAATCCGGCCATTCCTTCAGGGAATGGGCCCCCGGCCTCGGTGCGCACGGAAGCCCCACCCGCCTCGGGGTTTTTTTTCGTTCCCACTTTGCCGGCACCCAGGCATTGGCGGAAGAGCCTGTTTTCCCTAAATTTCCCTTTTGGTTCAACCGTAGGGAGTTGGCGGTTTTTGAGGATCTGTCTCCCCAGCCCTACATCGGCGGGTTCGGGCCTCTCTACGGCGCATTGTTTATTTTATCCGCCCTTGGCCTGCTTTTACTAGGCCCAAGACCACCGCTGGTCGCCTGGTTGCCTCTGGCGGCCTCGTTCGGGTCGATCTACTTCAGCCAGCTCTGGTGGGCCCGGTGGACCCCGCAGGCATGGCTGATTCCGCTGGGTTTCCTTTTGCCGGTGGTCTGCTCTTTTCAGGGCCAAGCTCCCGGGAAAAAGTGGGCGCTGCCCTTTTGGGCCACCTTTACCGGGCTCCTAAATAGCATCCTGATCCTGGCCTTTTACACCACCGGGTGCATCAAGTCGCAGATCACGCTGGAAAGTCAGCTGGCTTACCTGAAGATTTTGCCCCAGCCCTTGTCGGTTTTCATGCCCACGTTTCCCGGCAACCGCATCTTTTTTATCCGGGAGGGTCTGGAATACCGGAAACTGGATTTGCTTCCCCACCCCCCTTGGATCAAGCTGCACCGCACGGATACCTTGGTGGTCCTTCCCGCCGGGACGGATCCACAAACTCAGGTGGATCGGGCGGTTTGGAAAAATTGGAAAAAAAGGAAACTGGTGGAGCTTTAGGGAAAGCCCGGCAAGCCCTTGATCCTATTCAGCCATCCGAAGCCGTTCCGGCCCGATACCACCCCGGTCCAAACCCAGGCTTTCCGCAGCTGGCGAAAAGCCTTTCCCAAAGCACGGATTCTCCTTTTCGGAACGGAGGAGGGAACGGAAGCGATCTGCCGGGACCTAGGATTGGAATCCGCCGGCCCCGTCCGGGTGGAGCCGAAAAGCGGTGCAGCCTTGGTGTCCGATATTTTCCGCAAAGTCCAACCCTTCCGCGAGCCCGTGAGTCTGTTTCTCAACTCCGATATCATCCTCGGGGAAGAGGCAGGGGCGGTCGTCAAATTATTCAGCTTCGCTCCGGGAGCCTGGCTGGCCTCCGGTCGCCGGCGTTGCCTTGCCGCCCCGTGCGTGGACCCCGCCACAAGCTGGCTTGCGAATCCCCGCTGGGGGGACGTGACGGAGCTGGACTACTTTCTCCTTAAGGATTTCGACTGTGGGATGATGCCGGATTTCGTGATCGGCCATTGCGCCTGGGATAATTGGATGATCTGGAACGCCCGTCAGCGGGGAATCGGGGTGGCGGATCTCTCCGCCGGTTTCGCCGTTTACCACTTGGATCATGGCTACGAATACTCGCGGGGAAACGCCAGCGCCCAAAAGCGGGCGGGACCGCTGGAACAAAGGAATTTGGATCTCCTCGGCGGGGAGGCCCGGCGGTTTCACCTTGGGCATGCCACCCATATTCTCAATGGAAACGGACTCCAACGGCGCCAGGGCCCCGGGGTTTGGCAACGGGAGTTGGAGGTTTTCCGGCTCAAAAACCCCCGGCTGGAAGTTTGGATCCGTTTTCTGCGCCATCTGTTCCATCCTTTTATCCGGGCATGGGAAAAAAACACGCGCAGGCGTGAAGACTGGAATCTGGGCCGTCGGGAAAGTCCGGGCGCCGCCTGAATCGACAATCGCAGGACAAAAAACCAAGGAGTTTTCTTAAAAGCATCGGTGAATTTAGCCTACGAAGTCCGATCCGCCGCAATCCGAGCAGTAAGAACCGGATTTCATGTCATAGGCCTGAGAAATTACCCCTCCAAGGTTCTCCATCTAAAACCCGGGAAAAGGATTCCCGCCAAATCGGGGATCCGGTCCGTGCGGTTTCAAAAAGGGTACAAGGTTTTGCTCAAAAAAACATCCAATCGGCATCAGTTTCTTCCCGTTGTGCAAAGAACAAACCAGTGGTTGCAGACCCAGCCGACCTGGATGGCCCGTCTGGAAGGGGCGAAGGTCTTTGGCCCGGACGTGGCGGTTTGCACGCAGGATGGACACCTTCTGGGAGGAGCCAGCTTGGCATGGGAGAAAAAAATCGAGTACCACCCGGTTTTTCGGTCGCCGCAATTCCGCCGAATCCATCACTTGGAAAAACCGGCGGCCCTTCTCGCGGTCACCGGGGGGAACACCTATTACCATTGGATGTTGGAGTGCCTTCCCAGGCTCGCCATGCTCAAAAACCTCCTCTGCAAAAAACCGGAAATACTTCTGGTGGTGAATGGATTAAGTCAAAAATTCCAAAAGGACGCCCTTGCCTTAATGGGAATTCCCTCAAAACGATGTGTTTCCCTTGAGGATTATCCCGCTCTCACCTTTAAGGAGCTTTGGGTGCCCTCCTATCCGTGCGATATGGGGATTTGCACCCCAAAAATGGCGGCTTTTCTCCGGCAAGGTCTGTTCCGGGGCTGCGACCAAGGATGGCCGAAAAAAATATTTCTTGTGGGCAGGAGAAACGGTCGCCGGCTGCTTCACCAGGAGTCGATTTGCCGGGAAGTAGAGCGACTCGGTTTCCAGAGCATTGATCCCGAAGAATTTTCTGTTGCGAAACAAGCCTCCATGTTTCATGCCGCCGAGGTGATTCTGGCCCCGCACGGGGCGGCCTTGGCGAATATCATTTTCTGCCGAAAAGGCGCGAGGGTGATCGAGATGTTTTCGGGAAATTACGTCAACCTTTGCTACCAGCATCTGGCCGGGATATGTGGCCTTCGTCATTTCTCCGTTCACACCTGGGATCTGCGGAGCCGCCTTCTGGATCTGGACAGTCGGCGGATGGAAAACAACCCTTCCCCAATCACAATCACCCCCCAGGACCTTTTCCCCGTTCTCTCAAAGGCTGGAATCCTCCAAGGATCCTTCCGGCCCGGGAATCCATAATCTCCGGATCAAGCTTCCGGCGTTCCTCGGTTGTTTAATCGGGGCACAACATGAGTGAAAGGCAAGTCATCTGCAACTATGCTTGATTGAGGAACCTCTTTCCTGGCTTTTTCCCAAAAAGGAGAATTTGAGTTTATGTCTTCAGCGCGCGAAGCAGGGGAGGCGAGCCTGGCTACAATTTGCAGAACTACAGAAAAGAGTGAATCGATTCGGATTTCAGACCGTCTCCTTGGAGGATCTTAGCCTCAAGAATTAGGCGGCCCTGATTTTCCTATCCTCCGAAATTCTTTCCCCTCACGGTGTAGCCTTAGCTTGGTTGGCCCTGGCTCCCAAAGGTTGCCGAGTCAGGGAGCTGGTCCCGGCGGAATACCCAAACCCGTGTTTTTATCGCCTGAGCCGCAATTGTGCAAGCCGTTATAAAGTCCTTTTCCCACCAAGCAAGACAACGAAAGCGGTTTGGGATTTGCATCCAGAAGCAAATAAATTGCCGACGATGATATTATCGTGAATTATTCGTAAAATATATTCCTTCAAGAACACAGAAACCATTGACGACAGAGCTGAAAAAATAAGTAAAATCGATGATCAATTGCCACTAGTAAAAAACATTTTTCTGATGTCATTGAATTTCAGCGATGAGCCTATCTTTATTATCAAGTCATGCGCTTGCCAACCTTCCTGCCCGTTTGGCAAAGCATTCTTTGTAAATTAAACGATTGAGTACATGATCGCGACGAAAGTACCGGTGGTCATCATCATATACCAGAGGGCGGCGCTGGTGCAGGGTCTAATGAGAAGGATAAGTGATTACAAGCCCAGCAGACTTTGGATCATCGCCGATGGGCCTACCTGCAATCAAGGAGAAGTAGGTAAAATTCTTTGTAATGAAACGCGTGCAAAAACTGAAAAAAGTGTGACCTGGCCTTGCGAGATAAAAAAAATCTACTCGGAGGTAAATCTGGGGTTAAATCAAAGAATTGACTCAGGCCTTGATAAGGTTTTCGAGCACGAAGACCGGGCGGCGATCCTGGAAGAGGATTGCTATCCCAAGCAGGATTTTTTTCCTTTCATCGAGACCATGCTGGAACACTACGCGAATGAGGAAAAAGTGGGGGCCGTTTCCGGGAACTGCTATTTGCCGATCAAAGCTGCTTTGGAGAGCGACTATTTTTTTTCCTCCTACCCTCAAATCTGGGGCTGGGCAAGTTGGAGCCGTGCTTGGAAAGCCCATCGAGCCAAGCGACCTGTTTGGCCTCCAGGGGGACTGGCAGACTTTATACCTACCTCTTCAAGGGCTGAGCAGAAGTATTGGAACTTGCTGATGAAACGCCTCACCAGAGGCGAAATCCAGAGTTGGGATTATGAATTACTTTTGAACTTTTGGAAAAATCAATGGTTGGCGCTTCTCCCCGCACAAAACCTCGTGGAAAATATGGGTTTGGGCCTAGACGCCACTAATACGGGCAGCCCGGACACAGATCCCGGGTGGGAGCGGCAGAGAAGGTTGGTTTCCCCATACCGTTCCCCCCAGCAAATTCAAAAAAACAAATCCTTAGACTTTTTGATTTTTCAAAATCACTACCTGAGAATGTCCGGCAGAAAAAGTATTCTTGAAAAAATAGAAACAATCTTCTCCTGAATGTCATTCAGCTTAGGTCAAAAGCATACAAATAAGGCCTTCCTTTCTGCGGCGGAAACCCCGAAGCAAAAGGTTTTCCGCCAACAATTTAGGGAGGGTCATTTGAAAGACGGTCTTCGGGTTTTCGCTTGGTTTTTTCCCTGAATGGAACGAACAGCATTCAAACATCAGCCAGAATCTGGATGATGGAGAATTCTCCGGATCACTGGAGCATGGTGAAGTTACTTGACATGACTATGATCATGATCTACTAGGTCTTTATGATCCAAATAAACATAAATGAGGCAAAGGCAAAGCTTTCCAAATACACGAAGATGGTGAAAGCGGGGGAGACGGTTGTGCTTTGTGAAAGGAATAAGCCTTTTGCCGAAATCAGGCCTTTGGATCGCAAGGGGTCGGCACCCAGGGTTTTTGGCCTTTCCAAGGGACTTTTCCGGGTCGGGCCGGACTTTTTTGAGGCGGACGCCGAAATCCAAAAAATGTTTGATGGAGATTAAAAAAAGCGATGGCTGGAACCTACCTTTTGGACACCGCGCCCTTGCTTTACCTGATGGGGCAGGAGGACTCCGTGCCGGTTTCCGTTCGCCGGGAACTGGCGGATCCCAAGACGGAGGTTTTCTACAGCCAGATCAGCCTTTGGGAGATTCAGATCAAATACCAGTTGGGTAAACTTTCGATGTCGGATGAGCCGGCAGTGCTCCTACCGCGGGAACTGGCCCGGTACGGATTCACCCAACTGGACTTAACCGACGCGGCCATTTACGGACTCTCGCGTCTTCCCCCGGTTCATCGGGATCTTTTCGACCGCATGCTCGTCATGCAGGCCAAGCTGACGGGCTCGACCCTGGTCTCGCCGGACAGAATTTTTTCCCAATATCCCGTCAACGTACGTTGGGGGTAAGCGAAAAACCTGCTGAACGCAGGAAACCATCAAGAAGAAATTGGCTACATTGGTTTTGCCCGAAAAAAGGGGCAATCGACCAAAGGCGGTAGCGTTTTTAAAAATTTCTGAGATTTGTCGCACTAGTTCAGGCCCGATATGGATCCAAAAGATTTCCCGGAAAGGTGCTGGCGAATTTTCGCGGAAAAAAAATCTTAACCCACGTTCTTGAGTCCGTTGGGGAGGTATGTGGGCGGCAGAACGTGGTCTTGGCCACCAGTGACACAAGCCAGGATGATCGCGTGGCCGGATTTGCCGCCGGGGCCGGATGGAGGGTGCATCGGGGTAGCCTTGAAAATGTCTGGTCCCGTTTTCGGGACGTCACCGAGACCACCCATGCGGATTGGATCATTCGGATCTGTGCCGACAGTCCTTTGATGCCCCCCACGCTGATTCAGACCATGATGGGTTTGGTCCAACCCAACCTCGATTTGATTACGAACGTCCACCCCCGCTCCTTTCCCCGCGGCCATAGCGTTGAGATCCTCAGCCGACGTCTTTTTGAGGAAGAGAAGTACTTTCCTCAGACCGATGGGGATCGGGAGCATGTTACCCCTCATCTGTATCGGATCCCCGGAATTAGGATCCTGAATCATTGGAATCCAAGAGGGGATCAGTCGTCCCTGGCTTGGAGCGTGGAGGAACCCGGGGACATCGGGAGACTTGAGAAATTATGCGACGGTTGATCCGGGTGGGGGTGATCGGGTTGGGTGTCGGCGAGCAACATGCCCGCGCCTGGGCTCGTCAACGGGGAACATCGCTGTTGGGGGTCTGCGACCGGGAAGGGGAAAAAGCTCGCCGAGTTTCGCGGGATTTGAAAACCGGCACCTTCTTGGGGTGGAGTGACGTCATGAATCATCCGGGACTCGACACGGTCTCCATCGCCACTTTTGACCAACAACATGCCCGACAGGTTCGGGAGGCGTTGCTGGCCGGCAAACATGTTTTTGTGGAAAAACCCCTTTGCCGCACGCAGAAGGAACTGAAGACAATCATCAAAGCTTGGGCGCGTAAAAAACCAGCCTTGATGGCGAATCTGGTTCTCCGGGTCGCCCCGCTGTATCGCTTCCTCAGTCAAATCATCGCGGCCGGGAAACTGGGCAAAATTTACGCCATGGATGGGGATTACCTTTATGGGCGAATCCACAAGATCACCGAAGGATGGCGTTCCCGGGATAAAACCTACTCGGTCATGGCCGGGGGGGGGGTCCATCTGCTGGATTTGATTCTTGGGTTTGCCGGTGAGAGACCCGCCACGGTGACCGCCACGGGTAACCGGATCTGCACTCGCCGGAGCCGGTTTCGCCGCAAGGATTTTGTCTCCGCGGTTTTTGAATTTCCTTCGGGACTTGTCGCCCGGATCACCGCTAATTTCGGCTGCGTGCATCGCCACCAGCATTCTCTGCGAATTTTCGGCACCCGAGCCACTGTGATTGTCGATGATGCCGGCGCCAGGTGGCACCAGTCCCGCCGACCCAATGCCCGGGCCCGCGATTTGCGGTGGAGGCGCTTGCCGGCCTCCAAGGGCGAGCTGATCTCCGAGTTTGCCGGCCTCATCCGCAGCGGGGCTGCCACGAGGCAAAAGGCGGCGGAAAGGGAATTTTGCCTCGCGGCCTGTCTGATCGCAGCGGACCGTGCCTTGAAAACCGGGCGTCGGCAGAATGTCTAACTCAGTGGCAGAACAGAAAAAATCCTCCGAAATCCCCTTTGGGAGACCTTGGATCGGGCGCGAGGAAAAGGAAGCCGTGCTGGCCGTGCTGGATAGCCCGATTCTCACCCATGGGCCAAAAGGGAAGGAGTTCGAAAAAGGGTTTGAAGCCTTCATGGGGGGCGGCCATGCCATCAGCACCAGTTCCTGCATGGCCTCCCTGCATTTGGCCGCGCTGGATTTACGGTTGGGTCCGGGGGATGAAGTCTTGGTCCCGGCGATGACGCACGTGGCCACGGTCCACGCGGTTGAATTGACCGGAGCAAAACCGATATTCATCGACTGCGAAACGGTCACCGGGAATGTCGACCCGGCAAAACTTGAGGCCGCCCTGACCCCCAAGACGAAGGCCGTTTTTATCGTTCATTTCGCAGGAATCCCGGCCGATATGGAAAAAATTCTTCGGATCACCGGAGCGCGGGGAATTCCTGTGGTGGAGGACTGCGCTTTGGCGGTGGGGGCCAGAATCGGAGGAACCCATGTGGGCTTGTTGGGAATCCTCGGCTGTTACTCCTTCTATCCGGTCAAGCACATCACCACCGGGGAAGGGGGCATGCTTGTTTCCAGTGATGCCAACCGGCTGAATCGGATCGCCCGCTTCCGGGCTTTCAATGTGGATCGTACCCACGCGGAGCGATCGATCCCGGGTTATTATGAGGTCACCGGCGTGGGGATGAACTACCGGATGAGTGAATTGCAGGCGGCGCTGGGATGTGCCCAGATCAAAAGGATTCCCGAGATTTTGAGGCGACGGGCCGCCAATTTTGCGGTGCTACGCCAAGGGTTGAGCCAAAGAGAGGATTTTGCCCTGTTGGACTCTCCCGATTCGGGTCGCACCTCCTCCCACTACTGTGCGGTGGTCCTGCTCAAGGGATGTCTTGGAAAAAAAAGAAACGAATTGGTGCAAAAGCTGAACGCCAAGGGGGTGGGCACCAGCATTTATTATCCCCATCCTGTACCCCGCTTCCGGTATTACGCCGAAAAGTACGGGTATCAGGCTGGGCGTTTTCCCGGTGCGGAGGCCGTGGCCGACGCTTCTGTTTCGCTGCCTGTCGGCCCGCATCTCGACGAAAGCCAAATGGCGGTTATTCTTAAGGCCTTGCATGAGGCCCTAGGAGAAATTCAATGAAAGCTTTGCCTGAGTTGCGCGGGAAAAAAATTGTCCTGATCGGAGGAGCCGGTTTTATCGGACACCATTTGGCCCTGGAGCTGAAGCGCCAGGGGGCGGATGTCTCCGTGGTCGACGGGCTTCAGGTCAACAACCTCCTTTCCCTGCACTGCGATACCTGCACCAACGCCGAGAGGGATCTCTACTTGGCCATTCTCAATGAAAGAATCGAGCTCTTGAGAAACGCCGGGGTGCCCCTCTACGTGGAAGATGCCAGGGATTACCAAAGGCTGAGCCTGCTTTTGGGCAAACTGAAGCCGGATGCGGTCGTTCTTCTGGCCGCCGTGGCGCATGCCAGCCGCTCGAACAAGGACCCCTTCCATACCTTTGACCACAGCTTCCGGACACTGGAAAATGCCCTGGATGCTTCCCGCGATTTGGCGAAGCACTTTGTCTACTTCTCCTCCAGCATGGTGTACGGCAACTTTGAAACCGAGTCGGTGGATGAAACCAGTGCCTGCAACCCCTTGGGGATTTACGGGGCATTGAAATTCGGCGGGGAAAAACTGGTGATCGCCTACCAGCAGGTATTCAAAATGCCGTACACGATTATCCGCCCTTCCGCCCTTTATGGCGAACGTTGCATTAGCCGAAGAGTCGGGCAGGTCTTCATTGAAAACGCCCTGCGTGGGCAGGATTTGGTGCTGAAAGGCGACGGCAAGGAGAAACTGGACTTCACTTACATCGGGGATCTGGTCCAGGGGGTCTGCCTCTGCCTGGCGAATCCCGCCAGCCACAATCAAGTTTTCAATTTGACCGCCGGGCAGGGAAGATCCCTCAACGAGATGGCGGAAATCGTCCGCAGTCGTCACCCGAAGATCAAGGTCCGTCACATTGAGCGGGACGGGCTGATGCCAGAACGTGGAACCCTGAGCGTGGCCAAGGCCGGAAAATTGGTCGGTTACCAGCCTTCCTGGCCGCTGGAAAAGGGCATGGCCCGGTACATGGACTGGTACGAAGGGATTTTTCAGAGGGTCAAAGCCATGCCGCATGCGCCCGCCGAGCCGCAAGTGAACGAATAGTCTCTTGGGCTGCTTTCAAACCGACGCTTGGCTTTCGCAACAAATCGGCAAACCCGCCTACCGTCTTTCCCGCTTTCCTTTCGCCGGCCTACCTGCAGGGTCATGCTTCTGTTACGTCAAAATTCCGGAATCGGAACCCCAGCAAAGCGAGACTCTCGAGGCCGCGGGTTTTACCCGGGTGGAAACCCTTTTGACCTATGAAAAAAAGCCATCAGAGAACGGGACTGTTGACCCGCGCCTACGGGAAGTCCGCCCGACGGACCGCGAGCGGGTAAAACAAATTGCCGGATGTTCGTTCCGTTTTTCCCGCTTCCATGTCGATCCGGCCTTCGGTCCAGCCGGCGGGGATCGGATCAAGGAGGCTTGGGCCGAAAACTTTTTTCGGGGCGCAAGGGGGGATCGGATGCTGGTGACGGAGGAATCCGGGAATTTAACCGGATTTATTCTTCTTTTGGAAAAACTTGAGGGCGTAGTGGTGGATTTAGTTGCCGTGGATCCCGCTTTTCAGGGTCGGGGCCTAGGCACGGCCTTGGTACTTGGTGCGGAAACAAAAGGGCGCCGTATCACCGCCGGAACAAAAGGCCAACGCATCCTCCTGCCGGATGTATCAAAAGTGCGGTTACACGATCTCGAAAAGCGAGCTCGTGTACCATCTTCACCGATGAAAATTGGGAACTTCGACACCGATCAGAAGGTCTTCGTAATCGCCGAGATTGGCAACAACCACGAGGGTTCGCTGGAGGAGGCCAAAAAACTGGTGCAGGCGGCGGCCGGAGCCGGTGCGAACGCCGTCAAGTTTCAGACTTTCGTTCCCGCCCTGTATGCCTCTGCGGATCAAGTGGAAAGGCTAGCCAGACTCAAAAAGTTTGCGTTGCGCGACACAGACTGGATTTATCTCGCCGAGTTTGCGAGGGAATCGGGGCTTGTTTTCTTTTCCACGCCGTTTGACTTGATCAGTGCCGAGCGCCTCAACTCAATTCAGGAGGTGTTTAAAATCTCCTCCGGCGACAACCTGTTTTGGCCACTGATTGAGAAGGTGGCATCCTTTGGGAAACCCACGCTGATCTCTACCGGCTTGACCGACGCCGATTCCTTGAAAAAAGTGGTCCGCTTTTGGGGAGAAAAAGCTTCCTTGGACCGATTGGCGCTACTGCACTGTGTGGCCAGTTATCCCACCCCAAACGAAGAGGCCAATCTGGCGGTGATTCGGGTTCTCAGCCGGGAGTTTCCCCAACTCACCTTGGGGTATTCGGATCACACCCTGGGAATCGAGGCTGTCCCTCTGGCGGTCGCCGCCGGAGCGCGCATCGTCGAGAAGCATTTCACGCTGGATAAAAACCGGTCGAGTTTCCGGGATCACCAGATCTCGGCAGACCCGGCCGAGCTAAAGTCCTTGGTGTCGCGCATACGCGCGGTTGAATCCCAAATGGGAACGGGGCTACTCGAAATGCGAGCATGTGAACTTGCCTCGGCCAAGGCCCTGCGGCGATCGATTGCCGCCAGTCGGCCGCTGGAGAAAAACACACTTTTACAAATCGCTGATTTGACTTGGGTCCGTCCTGGCGTGGGCATTCCCCCCGGCTCAGAAAACAGGTTGTTGGGTCGCAGGCTGAACAAATCCAAGCACCTCGGGGAACTGATTTTAGAGGAAGATCTTTCTCCGGCGTGAATCTTTGCGTTCTCACCACCGAAACATCCCATCACGCATACTTTGTAAAGTCCTTGCGGGAAAAGTTTCCGGGAACGCGGGCATTTTGCGAGACCGGCATTTCGAGGCAACCAGCTTCGCGCCTTTGCGGTTTCGAAAAACAAAGGGAGGAATGGGAATGGGCGAAATGGTTCAAGGGGGAAAAGACACCAATCTCTGCGTTGGCCCCAACGGAAAACTTCCCCACTTTGAATTCATCGGAAGCGATTGGCTGCCTTCGAGCCGCGCGGCCAGACATAATCCTGGTATTTGGCACTGGAATTCTTCAGGAACCGGTCCTGCAAATCCGGCCCAGAGGAACGTTTAACCTGCACGGCGGAGATCCGGAAGAGTACCGGGGTCTCGATACCCATCTTTGGGCTATTTTCGAACGCAAATTCAGCGACCTCGTTACGACCTTTCATCATGTAGATGCCGGTATTGATACAGGCGATATCGTGGAGCGTGTTCGGTTGCCGCTAAAAAAAAACATGGAGCTCTTTGAACTTCGTGCCGTGAACACGGAGGTTTGCTTGGAAATGACCCTGCGGGCGCTCCGAAAATTGATGACGGATGACACCCTCCCCGCGTTCCCGCAGACAAAACGGGGCCGATATTTTTCAGCCATGCCGCTAGAAACCAAAAACCAGTGTCCCATAATTTTCCGCCAATACACCGGTAGCTTGCTGAAATGACCCACGATGCGACCCTGCCCGATCAAGTCGCTGCGAGGCTCCACCCTGAGGGAGTGGTGATCTTTTTGTTCCACGGAGTCATCGAAATCCAAGACCATCCCATTCGGAATTACACAGGGAAGCATCTGCTTCGGCCTCTATTTGAGGGCTGCATGGCGCGGTTATCCCGCAAAGGAACGGCTCTCTCCATGGACGAGATACTTGAAGGACTTAAAAAACGAATACCGTTTCCCCCTTATTCATTTGCGGTGACTTTTGACGATGGTTTCGAGAACAACCTGACAGTGGCTGCACCGATTTTGCAACACTGGAAAATCCCCGCCACAATTTATCTGACGACCTCCTTTGTGGAGAGCAACTGCATGTCTTGGGTGGATCGCATTGAAAGAGCTGTCGAGGAAACGCAAATGAAGGAAATCAGACTACAAAAGAAGCTGCCTCCATTCGCCCTGAAAGATGGTGAAGATAAAATCCATTTTTTGAAGGCTGTGCGGACCTATGTAAAGTCCAACCAGACGTGTTCACCCCGGCTTTTGGCGAATGAGATCTGCCAACGACTGGGGGACGATCGGGAAGACCGTTCTAATGATCCGTTGGATAAAAAACTGAGCTGGGAGCAGGTGGTCGAGGCTCAGGCGGGTGGGCTGCTCCACTTTGGGGGCCACAGCCACACCCACGCGATCTTAAGTTTTCTTTCCCGGGAAGAGCTCGATGCCGAATTGGACACCAGTTTAAGGCTTCTCCGAGAGCGGGCCGGAATCGGGCCAATGCATTATTCCTACCCCGAGGGTATGGCCCACTGCTTTTCCGAGCGGGTAATTCGAGCGATGCAACAACGGGGAGTGGAGTGCTGCCCGACCGCCATGGAGGGGGTCAACAGGTTGGGAGACGACCCGTTTCTTCTTCGTCGCATTTTGGTGGCCTAAACAAAATGTGCGGCATCGCCGGTTTTTTCGGAAGTACTCCCCGGTCGCAGGACCGGATCAAACAGACTCTGAAAAGAATGGGGCGCCGAGGTCCGGATATCCAAAAAGCGAAGATCTATTCCTTGGATGGGAGGGCGACCATGCAACTCCTGCATTCGCGGCTTTCCATCCTTGATCTAGACCCGAGATCCGATCAACCGATGGAGAGGGAAAAATGCCACCTTATTTTTAACGGGGAGATTTATAACTATATCGAACTAAGGGAGGAATTAACAAAAAAGGGAAGAGGATTTACCACCTCTTCCGATACGGAGGTGTTGCTGGAGGCATACTTGGAATTTGGGGAGGGATGTGTCGAGAAGCTCGAGGGTATGTGGGCTTTTGCCATCTGGGATGCACGCCGAAACACCCTTTTTCTCTCCCGGGATCGTTTTGGGGAAAAGCCGCTGTATTTTGCCGAAAGACCCGAAGGCTTTTATTTTGCCTCCGAGACGGGAATTTTACGGACTCTGGCGGATTGGAAGCCCCAGGTGAACATGAACCAAGTTCGGCGTTATCTCACCCTTGGATACAAGTCCCTTTACAAGCATGGCGAAGGATTTTGGCAGGGGATTCGCGAGCTTCCTTCCGGCCACTCCGCGGTTCTCTCTCCTGGCCAAGATCTGCGCTGCTGGCGCCACTGGGATCCCACGCCTCTCCCGGTTCGGAACCGCCCCCGGGCGGAGGTGGTGGAGGAGGTCCGGCAGGCGCTCCTCCGCAGTGTGGAAATCCGGCTACGCTCCGATGTGCCCCTGGCTTTTTGTCTGAGCGGCGGGGTGGACTCTGCCGCGCTGGTTTCCATCGCCGTGAAGAAGTTCAATTGCCGTGCCACGGCTTTTTCCATCCTGGACCGAGATTCCCGCTACGACGAATCGGACAACATGCGGGCGACCATTGAGGATTTAGGGATTCAATGGCATACGATCCGCTTGAGCACCGAGGGCAGCCTGGAGCGTTTGCGGGATTTGGTGACCTATCACGATGCTCCGGTGGCCACCATGACCTATCTGGTGCATTCCATGATCAGTGAGGAGGTCCATCGGAATAACTTCAAGGTGGCCTTTTCTGGAACATCGGCAGACGAGCTGTTTACCGGGTACTACGATCATTACCTTCTGCATCTGGCGGAAATGAAAAGCCAAGGGAACGATCGGGAGTGGCGTGTCGACTGGGAGAACCACATCTTGCCCACAGTAAGAAACCCCTGTTTTCAGGATCCGGACCTGTATGTGAAAAATCCCCGCGCTCGAGAGCACATTTATGATCATCAGAACCTCCTTCGTACCGCCCTGCGGGAGCCCTGGCAGGAACCATTTTTGGAGACAGATTACGGCCAGCCGCTTCTACGAAACCGGATGCTCAATGAGTTGTTGACTGAGAATACTCCCGTGGCTCTGCACGAAGACGACCTCAATTCCATGCGTTACTCCGTGGAAAACCGAAGTCCCTACCTTGATACCCAATTGTTTAGGACTGCTTTTTCCATCCCCACCCGGGAGCTGATCCAAGATGGCCATGCCAAATCGGTGCTGCGGGATGCTGTGAAGGGGATATTAAATGAAACTGTCCGGATGGATCGCAGAAAAAAAGGTTTCAATGCATCCCTTAACAGCCTGTTTCCCCTCAAGGATCCTGGGTTTCGCTCTTTTTTGAGGGATCCAGCCTCGCCGTTGTCTGGCCTGGTCGACTGGAAGGTGATTGACCCGTGGCTGGAGGAGGACCCAGCGCCAAACCATCTTGGTAAATTTTTGTTCAATCTGATCAACCTGCGCCTTTGGTTCGAGGTGGCCCGGTGAATTATTGCCGGATCTGTATTTTACCGGATACGCGTCCCAACCTGAGGATCGATGGGAAAGGTAATTGCAACTGCCCGGCCTCGGCTCGGGCTCCCCGCATTGACTGGAGGCGGCGCAAGGCGGCTTGGGAAAAACTGGTGCGGGAAACCCGGGCCCGGAAGGCACCCTACGACTGTGTGATCCCGGTCAGCGGGGGAAAAGACAGCACTTGGCAGGTCCTGACCGCCCTGAGCTGGAAGCTGAGACCTCTGGCTGTGACCTGGAAAAGTCCGGCCCGCAACGCCATTGGCGAAGCCAATCTGCAGAATCTCATCGGGCTTGGGGTGGATCATATCGACTTCACCATCAACCCGAAGGTAGAGAAAAAATTCACTTGGAAGGCTTTTGAGAAGTTTGGCAGCCCCGCCATTCCCATGCACATGGCCCTCCACGCAATTCCACTGCGGGTGGCCGTCAATTACCACATCCCCTTGATCCTTTGGGGGGAAAATTCCGCCTACGAATACGGGGGAGAGGAAAGTGAAAATCTCAAGGGCACCCAGCTTACTTCGGAATGGTTCCAGCGCTATGGGGTCACCCACGGAACTCGGGCCGAGGACTGGGTGGATGCCAAACTAACATTGCGGGAACTTACACCCTATCGCTTTCCCTCAGCCAAAGAATTGAATCGAAATCCGGTAAAAGCGGTTTTTCTGGGCCAATACTTTCCATGGGATCCTGTGCGTACCTACCAAGTGGCCCGGCGCCATGGGTTCCGAGCTGCGGAAGTTGCAAAAACCGGTCTCTATAAATTTGCGGATATTGACGACAGCTTTCTCATCACCCTCCACCACTGGATGAAGTGGTATAAATTCGGATTCACGCGGCTTTGGGACAACCTTTCCCAAGAGATCCGTCGTGGACGGATGTCACGGGCCGAGGCCATCCGAGCGGTGAAAAGCCATGGGGAGGAGATTCCGCTCCGTGAGATCCATGCCTTTTGCCGTTATGTGGGCGTTTCCCCCCGCCGTTTTCTCCAAGTGGCGGAAAAATTCCGAAACCGGAAAATCTGGGAACGAGATAACCGTGGCCGGTGGATCCTGCGCGACTTCCTGATTCCCAGCTGGTCATGGCGAAAAGGAGTTACGAGTTGAGGTTTGTTCCGCAGACCCCTCCCCGGAAGTTTCAGGTCGGCCTTGGGACCCCCATCGACATTTTCGACCACGGCAAGATCGAACTGCAGCCGAACGAGCAGGTCACTTTTACTGTTCCCGGTGGGGCGGAATATGACGTCACCCGGAAAGAGTGGGGATTTTACGCCACTCCTTCCCTCAATGGCAGGTTGGAGAAGTTCGGTCTTCGCGGCGTTCTGATCAAAAACCGCGGGACGAAACGCTTTTTCGTCCTCCTGGTGGAAAAAGGAAAAGAGCCGGCTTTTGAGGAGTATTGCCGTGCCGAAAATCTGGAGGCGGTGGCTTGGCTGGACTCGACCGACACCTTGGAGGCCTTGGAGAAAAAGGTTCGGCCTTGAGCAAGGTTCTCAGCCTGAGTTGTCCATGCGACCGGCCGGATCCGGTGCCGGCCTTTCAGTATGAGAAACCCCCGGAGGGGGAAACCCGATTCGACTGGAAGGGCCAGCGTTACCAGCGTGGGTACCGGCGTTGTCAAAGCTGTGGCCACTGGTCGGCGGAGATTCACATGGATCTGACAGACTTTTACCGGGGCGGCTATGTGGATGGAACCTACGGGGATCGCATGAGGGAAAGCCTTGAGAGAATTCTCGCTCTGCCTGAGTCTGAATCAGATAACGCTGGGAGGGTTAAAAGGGTCCTGGATTTCGCTAAAAATAGATGGAAGACGGACAAGGTGCCCGATCTTCTGGATGTTGGCTCGGGGCTGGCGGTTTTCCCTTTCCGGATGCGGGAGGCCGGCTGGCAGGTGACCGCGCTGGATCCGGACGCACGGGCCGCCGAGCATGCCCGCCAGAATGCCAAGGTACACTCTGTCCACGCGGATTTTTTGACTTGGGAGCCCCCGGAAGGCTCAAGGTTTGACGTGATCACCTTGAACAAGGTGTTGGAGCATGTGGAAAACCCGGTTGCCATGCTGGAGCGGGCCCGTCGGTGGATTCGCCCGGGAGGATTTGTCTATGTGGAAGTCCCAGACGCAGCCGCCGTCCAAGCTGGATCCAATCGAGAAGAATTTTTCATCGAGCATCTGCATGTGTTTACATTAAAGAGTCTTTTCCAAGCTGCCTCAAAAGCAGGAATGATGGTCGAAAAGGGGGCGTCATCCTTGGAGCCGAGTGGCAAATTCACGTTGTGGTCCATCTTCGAAATAAATCCAAGTTGAAAAAGTTGGATTTGCTCTTGCTGTGTCCATTTGCAGCCGTTCGAGATTACCTATATCCCATGGTGGCTTTAGGACGTGATTTAAGAGGCCTCGGACACAGGCTTACATTTGTGCATTGCGACCATGCCCTACGCGCAGGTTGTACTACAATGAACGCTCTTGGCGTGGCGGATAATGAAAACGAAAAAAAGAAGGAGGAAGTTTGTGCGCACTGCGTTCAGGCCGCTCGCGCTGCTGAAAAACTAGGGGCTTGGGAAACCCGTTGGCTTGTGGGTCAACAGTCACTTAGTTCGAGAAAAATTCGGAAAATCGATCGAGATCTGCTTAAAAAAGCTGCTGCTTATGAACCGTTGCTGCAGTTTAAGGCTGAAAAGATTGAAACTGAACCAGAATTAGAAAAAATATGCGCAAACCGGCATCAAGGCCTCGTTAATCTTTGGACGCAAGCAAAACAACTTTTACTAGAAAATAAATATGACGGGATTATTTGCTATAATTCCCTTTACGGGCTTCATCGCATGTTTTCGTTAATCGCGAAACGTCGTGGAATTCCATTCCTTTCTCTACATCATTCACACAATGCCGGGATCGATGATGAATTTACTTTAGTCCGGGACGATATCTTTAGGTTTCTCAGGCAACTGCAGAAACACTTTAAAAAGATAAGGCCTGATCAAAGAAACCTAAACCACGTGAATAGCATGCACGATCAGGCCATCTTTTCTTCCAAAAAAATATGGTCTTACTCATCCGCAAGAGAAAATAAGCCGGCTTTCCTGCCATCGCAAAAATATGCAAAAAAAGTCCTTGTATCCTTAAGCTCCCCGGATGAAGTGTTCGCCGCTCAGTTTATTAATGTCGTTCCTGAATCAAGCCGTCGTCATGCCTTCTCCAACCAAATTCAATGGTTGCGTTGGGTAAAGCTTCTCGCTGTTCGATATCCGGACGTCCTTTTTTGGATTCGCCCTCATCCGCGTCTTTATCCGAATAAAAGAGAAAAAAGAATTTCGCAACTAGCGAGGTTATTGGAGATTGAGAGAACCACACCCGCTCCGGAAAATATTTTCTGGCCTGCCCCTGAGGAGCAGGGTTCCGTTTGGCACCATTTAGAGAGAACAGATATCCTCTTCAATGCTTGGTCCACATTGGCGGATGATTTTGGCAAGCAAGGAATCCCGGTAATCACTTTTTTTCCGGATTTCAGTAATAGCGGGAGAGTTGTGGATTATTTTTCTAGTTCTGTGGAAGGCTATGAAAAACTATTTTCAAGGGTAATCCGTAACCCAAGCGCACGTTCCCGAAAAACTCTGCATCAAAAGTGGAGATTTCTTTTCTTGAAGGCGAACACCTTTTCTCTTTCCTTAAAGCGAAGTATGCTCTTTCGATTAATTTCTAAAGTCTTTCCAAAAAAAGATAAAATCATTTGGAATACTCGGGCGCTGTTCTTAAAAAACTCGAAGACCACGGTTAAAAACGAAAAACTTAATACTTTATTATTAAAACTGCTATCTAAGAAAAAGGGTTTTTCAGGGAAGATCAGAGACACGGTTGTATTTTGAATCTGTATCAATTTAGACAACCCAGATGGGACGCTGATACTTTAAAGGCTCCATCTTGTTCTGGCCCTGCGATCGAATAAAAATGATCAACGTTAACGAGCTGACCCAAGGCGTAATAACAGGCGTTGACATAATCTGATGGAAAAAACTCAAACACCTTGACGTTGTTTGAGAACAAAATCCCGGTAAAGCCGGCACCGTGAGCTCCTATGACCCACTCCGTTCGCATAAAAATCTGCACCTGCTCCATGAGAGACATTTTTTCAAGGTGGACGATCGATACTTCCATTCTTTCCAAACAATCCCTGTCATTTTTGGAAAGCAGCACCCGCCTTGAGTTTGCAGCCGTTCGATCAATCCAAATTCTTTTTGGGCTTTTTTCGGGATTTATACTCTTCCCGGCTGGGCAAAACAGTGACCTCAGATAAACAGATGCCCAGCCGGGGGAGTCTCCCGAAGATGACTCACAAGGCAACGATGGGGCCCACAGATTGGAGAATCGGACGTGGGGGTTTTGATCCAAGGCGATAATGCGATTCTCAGGAATTTTGAGATGGCCCAGTGACTCCCGGATGAATGGTTTGGCAAGCGTGTTTACTATCCAAAAATCCGGCCGCCATTCCGGCCCCTTGGCCTTGGCGGCGATCTCCAGGCGGGGAAGGGCATCGGTCAGCCAGTGGAAGTACGTATCCGCGCCCGTGCAGGCCAAAAGAAGAGCGGATCCCTGAAAATCCCGGCAACGTGGTAAACGGAACCGGCGGTAGGCAAAGTGCTCCAGTCCGGGATGACCCCAGTCCAGTGAAACGTCGGCCAACATCCGGTCAGCGGAGGTTAGAACTGCTACAGTGGGGCCTACGACTCGGCCGTGTGGAATCCGGGCCAGGTAAGTCGGGGTCTGGGGCGCGACGGGAATGTCAAAAGCGGGATGGGGCGGGCATCCCACCGGGATAGCTGGTTTTTTCCGGAAAATCTGGCCCGCAGGATGCGCGGGGATGAGCTCGGGAATCTCGTGTTTCGACTCGACGGCCACCTCCACCATTTTTGCAGGGGGAAGGCGCGGGGGCCCCATCGAGGTGGAATCGCCTGGCCAGCTCATGGCCCATTGCAAAAAAGGGCGCCTTAACTTCTTCAGTTTCATACTTCAGCCAGTGAGCTCGTATCGATTTTTTGCAGATGACAATCCGCCCCCGAGATCCGGTAAAAGTCATTTACGCCAAGAAACGAGCAAAAATAAGCCAGCGTACTCCATCCTCCCACAAGCCGCCGACATCGACTCATGATAAAGAGATCCTCCCCTAATCCCCGGGGCACTCCTGAAACGGACCCGGTGGGAAAAATCCCCTCCGGCACTTTTTCGTCCGAACAAACCCATGTCTTAAGATTCTCCGAACCCAGATTCCAGCCATTCGCCGAGAGAGTGATCCTTGTTTGCTCAGGGGAAAGGTAAAACTGGCCACCGTTCCAGTCACGAAAGTCACCCTGTCGAATGTGCACCGCCAATGTTTCCAGGCCGGCGTTTTGGGCAGAAAAAAACTCGTGGGAAAGATGGGGAGCCACTTGCCGGCGAACCCGGAAAAAAGCCCTGATTTTGGCGGCGTGTTTTTTTACCAGGGGTGGGCAACGGTAGGGGAAACCCCAGAGGATGATCCATTTGGAATGGCGGGTCAGGGCGGCGAACTCGGGGGAATCCATCCGGTACACGGGCTGGTTTTCCATGTCGAGTAGGCTGATCCACCGGTTCCGAATCGGGGCTTTTCCGCGCCGGCCACGGACCCAATTCTGCAGGGGTTTCCGCATCGACCGGAACAGCCAACGCAAATCCAAGGGGAAGAACTTCCGCGGATACGCACCCCATGGATTAAGGTGTAGTCCCTCGAAATACCGGGCGGCCGGCAGAATGCTCAGGTTAACAACCCGGCAGCCGTATTCCTCGGCCGCTGCCATGACGTGGGCAAAGAGAATCAGTTTATTTCCCAAACGGCCGGTATGGTCCGCCAAGATCAGATTCGACCCCATACCTAATTTTAATCGAAAAGAACCGGGATTTCGAGACTTTCATCCCAAAGCGACCCGACAAACGGGTTGCCATCCTGTCTGGCGGAGCAGCCTCTTTTCTACGGGCGCTCCCGACGGGCAAAAATATTGATCAGCACGTCCATGCCTTCGACGGATTCGGTAAACCCCCAGAGGTTTTTCGGGGAAAAGTGATTTTGCAACCAGTAGCGAAATCCCGCGGACTTCAGCTTGGTCAAAAGGATTTCCAAGTCCTGCGGCAAGCCCTGAAAGGAGTGATATTCGATGAAGAGATACGCGACCCGATGGAGATTCCGGCAGGCGGCCAAAACCTCGACCTCGCTGCCCTCAATGTCCAATTTCAGAAAATCCACCGGCTCCGCAAGCAAATCATCAAGCGGGATACCCTTGACCTGAGTCACGGCGTGGTGAGCTTTTGTCGGAAGGTTTAGTCGGCCAGAGTCGGCACGATTTTGAAAAAAGCGAAAATCACCGGCTTGGCTGGTGATGGCCAGATTCAGGCAGGTGCAGCCGGATTTCTGGTAGGGCCGAAGGTTTTCCTCCAAAACCGAAAAAATATCCGGATCAGGCTCCACCGCCGTCAACCGACAACCCGGGTAGTTTTGGATGAAAAAGACCGAAGCCATGCCAATGTTGGCTCCCACGTCGAGGATTCGTGGGGCATCCGTGAGGAGAGGGAAGCGGTATGTCGCCCGCTGGAAAATTTCCATGAAACTCCAGTAGAATGAAAGTGAATCGAATACTTTGAAGGCGTGACCATACAAACGTACGGTAAAAGCCCTGTTTCTGGGGCGCTTGAGAATCGCCCGGAGCGCGAAACATGAAATTCCCGGCACCGGTTGACGGTTATTTCTTCGAAGAATCACAGATCCGGCGAAGGCTTTCGGGCCACAAGATGAACTTGGGTCCAGGAGGTTTCCCATCGGCCGTAGCATCGGCAGAGAAGATGAAAGAGGGACGGGCCCAGCAGTCTGGCCCACATCTGAAAACGGGGAGGCCATTTATGGATAAATGGCACACAGGAGAGAACCTGGAAACCGGCATCCTGGGCCAGATTGCCCAGGGCTTGGGGACTCCAGCTAAAGAGATGATGATTGGGATCGTTTTGCCGGAATCGCATCCGGATGGTTTCACAAGGCACCACCAAAATGAGCAGGCCTCCCGGGCGTAATTTTTCCAAAAGTTGACCCAAAACGGGAAAGGGATTTTGGACATGTTCCAGGGCGTTGTTGGAAATCACCCGGTCAAACGCGTTTTTGGGGACCTCGGCAAGATCGGCGGCGGTTGGAACGCCCAGGTTTTCCGCGGTACGGCGAGCCTCCGGGTTGACCTCCACACCCAGCTTTCGGCGGCCCGGGAGACTGGCCAGGAGCCAGCCGCCCCCGCAGCCAAAATCCAGGACATCCAGATCCGGAGAAAGCCATTTCTCAAATTTGACCCTGTTGGCCCAGCCGCCGAATTCCCCAATGGGAGCGTGCCAAATCAGGTAGTTCCGGCCGTAACGGTCCACGTCTGCACCTTGGATCCTTGTAAGTTCGCTTTTCGCCGGCATCAAAAGTGTCTTCTCTGCACAAGGCATCATGAATGGGAATGACCAGGCTCCTTAATGCCTGACAAAGATACGATACACCCACCCGGGAAGCTTTTGCCGGGCTTTTTGTTTCCAGGTTTTCTTTTTGGAAATCCAGCCGTAGTGGTGCCAAAAAGCGTCCGCGCGGCTCACGGAGAACCGTAACAGCATCTCTTTCCAGGGGCTTCTTTCCGGAACCACAAAAATGATATCGTCGATCACCTGCAAAAAGCGGGGGCTGGGCCAAGAGCGAAAATGTTCCCAAATCTCGCGAATGCCGGGCCATTCCTCGGGTTGGTTGGGGGGAGGGGGGGCGGAGAGAAACAGCCTGGCGTCGTCAATCAGGATCACATCTCCAGGCCGATCCCGGAGGGCATCCAACTCCTGAAGAAGTGGGCATTGCCCGACCTCCCCGGCTGAACCGGTTCCGCAAAAATGGGCGTCCAGCCAAAAGAATAGGGGCTCGTTCAAGAAATGGGAAAGGATGCCTGACAGGGTGTTGGCGGAATCTCCCAAGTGACAAGTGACGTTGGGACGGTCCGCCAGGGAAGCCCGCGCCTCCTCGTAATTCGCCCGGAATTTTTCAACCGTGTGCACCTTGGGGAAGACTTCCGAAGCCCAGCGGGTGGTGTTTCCCTTAAAAGTGCCGGTTTCCACAAAGGCAGCAAAAGGGCTGGCCTCGTGCATCTGCACAGCCAACTCACGCGGTGGTCCCCCATGAACAATGCCCATCGCGGCATCCTAAAGACGTGAGACGCTTTCCTAAAGGCGGAAATTCCGCATCCCCCAACAAGGTTCCCGTGGCCCTTTTTATCCACCGCAGGACCCGGCATCTGCGGCAGGTGCTAGGAGCCATCCGAAAATACCGACCTTCCCGACTTTTTGTTTTCGCTGATGGGTGGCAAAGAGGAAATGGCAAGGAAGAGCAGGACTGCCGCCAAGCCCGCCAGCTGGTCCAGACAAGCGTAGATTGGCCTTGCCAAATTTCCCTCCATTTTTCCTCCCGAAACAAGGGGCTTAAAACCAGTGTGGAGCAAGGCCTCGCCCATGTCTTCCGCCAAGTGTCCGAAGCGATTGTTCTGGAAGATGATTGCGTGGCTTCCTCCGCATTTTTCTTTTTTTGCGAACAAAACCTAAAAAAACACCGACGGGATCCGATGATGATGAGTATTTCCGGGAGTTGCTTTGTCGCGCCAGGTGTGCCCATCCCGGGTCGGGCCTACCTTTCCCGCTATCCCCACTGCTGGGGCTGGGCCACCTGGGCGCGCGCTTGGCGAAAATACCGCGGAGCCATCTCCCCGGGGGCTCTTCGGAAGATTCTTGATCGCCAGCGCTTTCCCAAACCCGAGCAAGAATATTGGTCCCGGGTGGCCGTGCAACTGGCGGGAAAAAAAATGTCCAGTTGGGCCTATTTTTGGCTTTGGGCTCACTGGAGTCACGGAGGGCGCGCCTTGTCTCCGGCCGTGAACCTGGTCCGCAACATCGGATTTGATTCGACCGCCCGCCATACCCGGGAATTGGCCAAACCTCTTTTGGTGCGCACAGGGAACCCCAGCCTGGTTTTTCAGGGGCCTATTCTGTCCATTCCTGAAAGTGAAAACTTAGACCGATCCGTTTTCCGCAGCCATTACCGCCGCATGGCGGGCCGGCGCGGCTGGAGGGAAAAAATCACCGACCGCCTGCGGTTGCTGTTGCCCGGATGGACGCGGGGAGGTGGATGAGAATCCTTCTTGTGCAGGATCATTTGCAGACCGGTGGCGCCGCCAAATGCGCCTTGCGCATGCAAAGACTATGCCGGGAGCTGGGTCATGAAATTCTGACCCTGCATGGGGATGACACCAACTTGCCGGGCTATTCTTCCCGAGTTCTCCATGGGAAACCGCGGGGAGGGCTGCGTCTATGGGAAATTATCCAGACGCGAAACAAAAAACTGGTCCGGCGCCAGGAAAGGGCGGAAGAAAGGTTTCTTCAGTTGTTGCAAGACCAAAGTTTCGATTTCGTGTGGTTCCACAACTTTGCTGGCGCGCGAAAGTGGGGGTGGACGGAAAAATGGGTCCAACTCGCCCTGCGGTGTGGAAAGGTGGTGATCACCCTGCATGATATGGAGTATTTGGGGGTTGGGGCGGCTTATGTCTGGGACCGCCCGGTATCCGCCTCGCGCTTTGCCGGCCTGGATCCAGCCCAAGCCAAGGAACTCAGCCAGCGAGGCCAGTTGCAGATCAACGCATGTTCCCGATGGTTGGGGCAGCTTTGCCTGGATCTGTACGGCTTGCACTGCGGGCAGCTGACGGTGCCGCTGTGGCCGGACGATTTTCGTGCCACGGCAAAAAGGTCCCGGGCCCACGAGGGGATTCATTTTCTGGTGGCGGCCGAGCACTTGGATGATCCCAGAAAAAATATCCTGCCCACCCTTGCAATTCTTCTGGAAAACAGAATTCTTGAGAGGACCCGAAGCACCCTGTTTTGTCTGGGGCGGAATTTCCCCGAAAGGTTGCGAAGCCCGCGGGTTGTGCCTCTGGGGCATGTGGAGGATCGAAAGAGCTTCCGAAGCCTCTATGAGCAGATTGATTTTCTGCTCCACCCCTCGCTTCTGGACAATTTTCCGCTGCTGATCCAGGAAAGTCTGGCCCAAGGTTGTCCGGTGGTGGCGCTGGACCGGGGTGGGGTTGGGGAAATGGTGTTGAAAGGCCGAAGCGGATGGCTTTTGGCGGATTTTAAAGCGGAATCCCTGGAAAAAATCTTCCTGGAGTTGGCCCGAATCAGTCCCCCGGATTATCAAAGATTCTCGGAAAACTGCCTGGCTTTCGCGACGGAGCGATTTCAGGCCGATCGGCTTGCCCCGCAGTACCGGACTTTTCTCGAGGAGATCAGGCATGCCTAGGGTCATTTTTTGCCTTTATTCGAGGCATGATCTCTTGGCCCAGAAAAAGCTCCAAAGATGGCAAAGGCATTTTTCACGAAAAGGGTGGGCTACCTCGATCCTCAGCCACCAACATGGACCCGGTTTTGCTGACGAAGTCAGACTTGGCCAGCCCCGGTGGTGGCCTTGGCTGGCTTGGCGTTGCCATGGTGCTCGATGCCTATCCAACGAAGTGGCCAAGCAAAAGGATTACCAAGTGTTTTGGTGCGGATTTCCTGAAAGCTTGCGGCGAAGGATTCTTAAGGATCCAAGGATGAAACTCACCCACCAACGACAAAAGGCGGCCTTCGGACTCCGGGGCTTCCGTGAAGCCCGCCTGCCCCGAATCCTTTCTGCGGTAAAAAGAAATTTAGGAAAAACAGCCGTCCGGCTGGCAAGCCCCAAGCTGGAAGCCGGGGCCATTTATGATCTTCGATGTGGAGGCGAGAAAAACCCCTATCATTGGCTGATGCATGCCCTCGTGCCCCTTGCGCTCTGCCGATGGCCCTCCGATTTCCGGGTTCTGCTCAACCCCGATCCCAACCCCATGCAAACGGGATCCCTGCGGATGATGGGCCTAGGACCAGAAAAGATCCTGACCCAACCCCCGCCGGAGAAGGTCCAAACCCTGCCCGCCGCCTCTGTGGAGGCAGCGGATGCGGTCAGGATTCTCCGCAAGATATTTGGGAACCGTCCAACGCGGTCCTCTTGGCCTAAATCGACATACGTTTCCCGGAAGGATGCCCACTACCGCCGTCTGCTGGACGAAGCCAGGCTAAGAACGCTCCCTCCGGACATCCGTCCGGGTTGGGTGGTTATGTCGGACAAAACATGGGAAGAGCAACTAGAGATCTTCCAAACCAGCCGTCTGGTTTGCGGCGTGCACGGGGCGGCGTTTGTTTTCATCGTCTTTTCTCCTCCCGGAAGCACACTGATCGAAATGTTTCCCGGAGGTTACGAAAGAAACCACTTCCGTCATCTGGCGGAAATATGCGGAATGCGATGGGAACGCTTGGATTGCGAGCCTATCGGGCGCCAGGGCCGGAGGTGTCGGGAGGCGGATCTCATGCTCGGTGAGCAGGGCTTGCAACACTTGCAGGCTTGCCTCGAATCCAGCGCCTGATGAATCCACGGCCTAAAATTAGCCTCAATTTCATCGACACCCCGGTGCAGGTGGAAAACTACTTTCTTGGTGTGTTGCAAAAAAAGTACGAGGTGATCCGGGACGACACCCCGGACTTCCTGATTTTCACCCATATTGGCCAGCGGCACCGGCTCTATAACTGCACAAAAATATTTTACTCCCAAGAGGTGTACCCGCCGAACTGGAAGGAGTGCGACTACACCATCCATTCCTGCTGGTTCCCCGGGGCGCGGGCCTTCCATCTTCCGATCTTTGCTTTTGGCCGAAGCCCGGACCCCTTGCTTAGCTCCCGGGGGGGGATTGACACCTTTCGTCGACGTTTTTGCGTATTTTTGGCCGGCTACGACGACTCCTCGGTTCGAAACCGGCGCGAACTTCTTCAGGCCTTGGGCCGGTATAGGAAAGTGGATTCGTTTGGCAAAGCCCTGAACAACACCGGGATCAAGGCAGAGGATGGTTACCATGCAAAGATCGATCTTCTCTCGGGTTATAAATTCCACGTCGCATTCGAAAACAAGGAGCGGCCCGGCTGGTGCACGGAAAAGATCTACGATGCCCTGGCGGCGGGAACCGTCCCGATTTACTGGGGGGATCCGCGCATCGAGGAATATTTCAACCCCCAGGCATTCATCCATGCAAAAAACTTCCGCTCCTGGGATTCCCTGGTCGAGTACATCGCCCATGTGGACCAGAACGACGATCTTTACGGGAAATACCTGGCGGCCCACCCGTTCCCAAGCCGGGAGCCCCCTCCGGTTTTCCGGGAGGAGCGGGTTTTGGCCTTTTTTGAAAGGATCTTTGCCAACCGCGAAAAACCGATAAGCCAAAGGCGCTGGTTTTTTTCCCTGACCAAGTGGCGTCTGGTCAAACGCAACAAGCTGCCCGGGGAATAAAGCGGTGATTGGAATCCAGTATGCCGGCGGCATGGGCAACCAGATGTTCCAGCATGCCTTCGCGAGGATTCTGGAAAAAAGAACCCAGGTTTCCTTGGGGCGATGGCGCGGCATTTCTCCCGCCCTCCGCCCCTTTCCCGCCACCAGCCGAGGTCTGGGGGATGAGGAAATCCGGGAGCCGCTTTCCGTTCTTCCGCATAAAAACTCCCTCCTCGCCATCGATTCCCAAAGGGAAGAGGAACTGGACTTGGAGGCTGTGGGGGCCCTGCTGCAGGGGGAAGATGTCCTGCTCCACGGGTATTTCCAAAAGTATCGGTATTACCTCGGGCACGGCCCCTTTTTGCGGGCATTGTTCCAGATGGATCCCATGGAGATCCAGGAACCTCCCGGCCGGGAGGATCTGGTGATTTACCTGCAATCGTACTTCAATGTCGGGGTGGATTTCTTTTTGCGGGAAATTCCCAAGATTCCTTTCCACAACCTCTGGATCATGGTCAACGATCTGGAACGGGGTTGGGAAATGGTGGGGCGAATCCGGAAAAAATTCGGAGGCCGGATCGTGCATCACTCCTGCCACCTCCGGGATTTCACCTTTCTGAAGACTGCCTCCAAGATGCTGGTCGCGCCCAGCACCTTTGCCTGGTGGGCCGCCTATCTCTCGGAAGCCACGGAAATTGTCTTTGCCCGTCCATCCTCGGGTTATGGTTCCCGCAGCCACGGGGTGGCCAGTCTCGAGGTCTCCGATGAGCCCCGGTTTCGCTACGTGAATTACCGGGGCTGACGGACTTTTTGGAGCAGTTGCCAGGCAGGCCGTCGAAAACAGACCCACTCCGCCACGGCGAGCTGCTCAGCGCGGTCTTTCTCATAATCGGCAGGATTGGACTCAAGAAAACACAATCTCTTCCAAGCTGAGTCAAAATCCGGCGTCACGGTCGGTGGCGTGAAAAGAGAGCGTTGGACATAGGTGGCGGGATCTCCCAGCGCCAGACAGCCCGCCATGATGGCCTCCACCTGTCCGTTGCCGCTCAAAGGCCCCCCCTGAAGACGAAGGTAGTATTTGGAGGCCCGGAGCATGGAAGCAACATCAGAAACGCTCCCCTGCGGCTTGCGAATCGTGCCCAAGGCAGCCAGTTGGCCGCGTTGTTTTTCATCCAACAGGGCGTAAGTCTGGTGTTCAACCATGATTCCCTCCCTCTTGGCCAAGGGCGGCCAGACCTGGTCCCAGGAGAAAGAGGACTGAAAGGAGTAGGGGCACTCAATGGCGGCCGGGCCCAACCCCGGCCGTACGGGGAAGCGGCGGTGAGTGTGGGTGAGGGACACAGAGAAACCTTCCGGCGGCTGGCGCCGGGCCCGCTTGGCCGTTGGCGTTCCCGGATCGGCGGGAAAGTAAATCCAGCTGATCTGCGGATGAGACCGGATCACCCGGAGGGGAACAGAGACATCAATTGAGACCACCACGTCAAACTTCCCCCAAGGAACCTCATCGACCCGGACGGCCATGGATCGGGGGGTTTTGCCGGCAAACCGATGGCAAGCCGGAAGGGGTTGATCCGGGAAACTCCGCGTGCGCCGGAGATCGGCCTCCCGTGTTGCCGGATTGCTCCCCACGCTTTCCTCCCAACGATGGCATTCCGGGGCGGAGTCCTCATGCACCATCCAAAAGGAGGCTTGCAGGTCGACAACCAAACCCAGCGGACCCGTTCGCCGCAGGCTCGAGCAGGCAAGGGTCTGCGACGACTGATCCGGGGGAGCACAGTACAGGTCCCCGTAAAGCGCCTGTTTGACCAAAGCGACGCGGTATTGTGACCAGAGGTCCGATATTTTTTGTTGATCCGGGAGAGACGCAAGCGACTGAGGAAGAAGACGAATCTCCGCTGCATCCAGCAGGGGGCGTGGACAGACGGGAAGGTAAATCTGCCAACCTGGAAGCAGGGCTTTCATTTCAGGGTAGACGCGGGGGACGAGTCTTCGGGGGACCGGATCAACGTTTTTTCAGAAAGAAGATCGCCAAGCCGAAACGGCACCCAAAATTTCCGGTCTCCGTGGTGCGGTCGGAAGCGGGGGGATGTTGCAAGGCCCCCTGATCATCCACGTAATAAAAGTCTTCGATGCCAAAGGATGTCTCCACCAGTTTGCGGAGATAGGCGAAGGAAAAAACCCGATGGGCGTCGAATTCCACCCGGGAAGGGCCAAGGGGCACGGAAAAGTAAAAGAGGCCCCCGGGGGCAACCAAGCCTGCCAAGTGGCGGAAGGCGGTTTCATGGCCCAAGGGATCGATGGGATCCCCGTACCGTCCCAGGCCGATATGCTCCAAGGTGTGCAGACAGGAGAGGGAATCGGTGGTTCCCAGGTCACGCAACTGACCGCTGAGGATGTCCCCCTGCCGATAGACCATGTTGGGAACCGCGGATGGCATGGGGCGGATGTCCACAATTTCGATGAGTCGGAAGGTCGCCACGTGGGCACAGAAGCCGTCCACCCGCGAGCCCACATCCAGATGGCGCTGGGGATTCCGACGATAAATTTCCCGCGCTACCAGCAGGTCCTGATGGAAATATTGCCCCTGGGCCTGACCGGCGGGAGCCCAGCGGTCATGGAAAAAGTAGGGGGTAACCTTGGTGACCGGTAAAGTACCCGCCGCACCCGAAGCCAATCTACGGTATTGGCGGTAGTTTTTTAAAAACACCGGTAACCCACGCAAAGTGTTTCCTAGCTGTTCTGGATTCCAGCCGATTAAACGATTAAGGTTCAGGGATGCATCCTAGGTTTTTTTCCGGTCCCGGAGCAAGGCTTTGTCTCAGGCAAGTCAGGGAGAACTCCTCCGGGTCCCGAAAAAGAGACCCCTTCCTCGAAACGTGATGCCTCCTTTTCCCTGGCAAGTTGGCCTTCGCCGGCTGAGGGGCTTTCTCTACCGGTCCGCTCCTGCTTGGTGCGGTCTCTTTCGTAAAAAATTATCGGGGTTTGAGAGACGTTGGGATCTGGAGGTTCAAGGTTTCACCAAGGAAGGTTTCTTCAGGGTCTTCCGGGAACGTTTTGGTTTAGCCCGGGAAACAGGATTGTTGGTGGAAACGGCGGCGGGAGATGGCCGGGTGGGTAGTTTGGGGCTCTGGCTGGAAAAATCGGACTGCGGATGGAAGGTCCAGGCTTGGGAGCACCGTCCCGAGGTTTTGAAGCAACTGAGGCAAAACCGGCCTGCCACCGAGGTTCGGGAGGGCAGGTTGACCCGGTGGGCAATCCAGGCCCCGGAGACGGTGCCCATGGCAATCACCACCCGGGGATCGAGGGAGGCCTCCGGGTTGTGTCGGGCAATCCGTCAAAACCAGATCCGGCCCCGTTGGTTGGGGGTATGGAATCCGACCCAGAAACCCGTCTGGTTCCAGCGACTCCGCAGGTGTCGGTACCATCTCGAGGTGGTGTACCAGCGGATGGAATTTTACAGGCTGACCGGCCCGTGACGGTTGCTTTTCATTCCAACAGTCTTTCCTTCCGGGGTTCGGACAACGCCCTTTGGGATTACGCGGTTTTCAATGAGTCGGCGCTAGGAAACCAATCCGTGATTTGTCATCCGAAAAAACCGGCTTCGTGGGAGCCGGAAGTGTCAGCGCGCTGGGAAAAAAGATTTCGACTGGTCTCCTATCGCAACAAGTTTGAACTGCAGGAAAAAATCAGGGCCTTCGGGGCAGACGTTCTCTACCAAATCAAACCCGGGCCGTTTGACGGGTTTCTGGTGCCGGGAATCCCCAACGCCATACATGCGATGTTCCTATCCGATGAGTTTCATGGGGATCGCTTTGCCTATGTTTCCCGCTGGGCCTCGCGGGTCATGACGGGGCACGAAACCTCCTTTGTTCCCCATTTTGTGCCACGGCTTGCATCGGAAGAAACCCTACGGGCCCATTTGGGGATTCCCGAGAGGGCCCGGGTGTTTGGCCGCCATGGCGCTACGGACACCTTCAACATCCCCTTTGTCCAAGCGGTGGTTCTCCGGCATGCCAAGAACCATCCCGAGGATCATTTCGTCTTCCTCAATACCGAACGCTTTGGACCGTCCCGAGTCCCGCCGAATATCCATTTTCTCCCCGGCACCCCTGATCCTAGGGAGAAAGCGAAATTCCTGGCGACTTGTGACGCGATGCTTCATGCCCGGCTCCACGGAGAAACCTTCGGGCTCGCAGTCGGGGAGTTTGCGGTATTGGGAAAACCGGTCATCACCTACGAGGGCTCAAGAGAACGGGCCCACCTGGAAATGCTGGGGCGGAATGGGCTGACTTACGCCACCGACCGTCAGTTGCAGCGGCGGCTCGAAGATTTCCAGCCGGGACTGGTTGGTGGCTCGGAGTATGAGACTTGGGCGGATGCCGCCCGGGTGATGCGGCTTTTCTTCGAAAAATTCCTAGCCTAGGGGGCAGGGGTCAAAGGCCCACGCGGGGCCAACGCAGCGTGATCCGAGTTGGCTGGCCCTCGTTCCTCAGGAGCGAGAACTCGATTGACCATGGCCGAAGCAGACCGCCTTCCAGGATGTGCCGCCAGCGGAACCAGAGTTTGGCCAGCCGCAGGTGAAGGGTTTTTCGATTCACGTCGGCCAAGGCGTTTTCACCGTGAGGGCCAAGGCGCTTGGCGATGTCATCTTCGTGCCAGGTAAAGATGCCGATGGGTTTGCGGACGGAAACCAGCTTCAGGCCCAGCTTCATCTGGCGGCGGAACCAGACATGGTCTCCCACCACGCGATACCCGGCAGGGTAGGGGCAACGTTCCCAAACCTGACGGCGGAAGAGGAGGGAGCAGCTTTGGACGGGCATGTGCCAGTCAGCGTCGATGGGGCGCGGAACGGTGATCTGGTTGAACAGGTAGAGGAAATTCAGGTGCTCATCGAGCATGATGGTGGGGCCGAAAACGGCATCGACCCCGGACTTTGCCAGTTTTTCCAGGGCGCAGGCTAGGCCCGCCCGGTCGTACTGTTCGTCGGCGTTCAGATGACCAACGATACGACCACGTGCGGCAGCCATGCCTTTGTTCAGGGCGTCGTACATTCCCTTGTCGGGTCCGGGAATCAGCCGGATGTCTTGCTGCCTTTTGAGATAGTCCAAGGTTCCATCGGTGCTCCCGCCATCGCAGACGATGTGCTCGTAGTCGCGCCCCTGCAGTGAGTGCCGGACGGATCGCACGCAAAGGTCGATCCATCGGATGGAGTTGAAAACCGGGGTGACGATGGAGATTTCCATCGTCGATCAGCTGGAGGCGATGCCCTGTTGGCTGGCCATGCTGGCAAAATGGCCTTTTTTGGACAGCAGGGTGGAAAAACCGCCACGTTCGACGATCCGGCCGGCTTCCAGGACCACGATCTCATCCATGTTGGCGAGAGTGGAAAGCCGGTGGGCGATGCAAATGACCGTTCGGCCCTCCTCCAGCGCATCCACGGCCTTCTGCACTTCTTTCTCCGCCTCGGCATCCAAGGCGGCAGTGGCCTCGTCGAGGATCAGGATCGGGGCATTACGAAGAAAAGCCCGGGCCAGACTGATCCGGGCCTTTTGGCCGCCGGACAACATTACCCCGCGTTCCCCGACCCGGGTTTCGTATCCCCGCGGCAGATCGCGAATAAAATCATGGGCAAAAGCCTGACGGGCCGCCTCCTCAATTTCCGCCTGGGTGGCGCCGTCCCGTCCGAGGGCGATGTTCTCCGCCACGGAGGCATCGAAAAGCACCACGTCCTGGCTGACGAGGGCGATCTGGCGCCGAAGGTCGGCTGTGGAGAAATCCCGGAGATCCCGGCCGTCCCAAAGAATCCGCCCCGAGGTGGGATCATAAAAGCGGGGGAGAAGATTGATCAGGCTGCTTTTGCCCGAACCGCTTGCGCCGGCCAGGCCGAGCTTGAATCCCTTGGGGATGTGGAGGTCAACGCCTTGCAGGACGTGGTCATGGCCATAATCCAGAAAGACCTTTTCCAAGGTCAGCGTCCGTTCCAACGGCCGGAGGACAGCCGGGTTGGCGGGTTCCTTGACCGAAGGTTGTTGAGCGAAGAAACCCTCCAACCGCTCGCAGCTGACGGTAGCCGAGACCAGATCCACATGCATCTGGGCGAGTCGCTTGACCGGGTTCGGCAGCATGACCAGGCCGGTGAGAAAGCCCACGAAATCGGAGACGGACTGATGGGTGGCGAAAACCACAATGATCAGAACCCCAAGGCCGAGCGTGCTGATCACCTCAATGACCGGGTTGACCAGCTTTCCGGCCTGGGCCTTTTTCACCTCCAGGTTGACGAGATCTAT